>Ga0190265_10000012_pt1 | contig 254887 bp, 223 predicted proteins | sample Popmic124T_FD_133135 | JGI IMG/M metagenome (GOLD analysis project Ga0190265, IMG submission 133135) | Populus adjacent soil microbial communities from riparian zone of Indian Creek, Utah, USA - 124 T | ecosystem: Environmental > Terrestrial > Soil > Riparian zone | place: USA: Utah...
GTCCTTGTCCCGGCGCGCGCCGTCGCCGGTGAGATAGTTGCCTTTGTACTCGCTCCAATACTGTTTTTGGTAGCGGGGCTTATCGCCGTAAATCGTCCGCAGCATCGATGGCCACGGCCGGCGAATGATTAATTTTCCCCCGACATCCGTTCCAACTTCTTTGCCCGCCTCATCGACGATCGCCGCGTCGATGCCGAAAAAGGGAAGCGTGGCGCTGCCGGGCTTCGTGGGAGTTGCGCCTGGCAAGGGCGTGATCATGATCGCGCCGGTTTCCGTCTGCCACCAGGTATCCACGATGGGACACCGGCCGCCGCCCACCTTTTCCTTATACCACATCCACGCCTCCGGATTGATCGGCTCGCCCACCGACCCGAGCAAACGCAGCGAGGAAAGATCGTGCTTCTTGAGCCATTGATCGCCCCAGCGAATGAAGGCGCGAATCGCCGTCGGCGCCGTATAGAGGACGTTGACGCCGTATTCTTCGACGATCCGCCAAAAACGGTCGGGCTCCGGCCAATTCGGCGCCCCTTCATACATCAAAGTCGTCCCGCCATTCGCGAGCGGGCCGTAGACCACGTAGCTGTGGCCCGTCACCCAACCGATATCGGCCGTGCACCAGTAGACGTCGTCGTCGCGAAGATCGAAAACGTATTTCGCCGTGGAATAAATGCCGACCAGATACCCGCCCGTCGTGTGGAGGATGCCTTTCGGTTTCCCGGTCGATCCGCTCGTGTAGAGAATGTAGAACGGATGCTCGCTGTCCAACGGCACGGGAGGGCAATCCGCGTCGACGTATTCCAGCTCCCGGTGCCACCAAACGTCGCGGCCCTCTTCCATGTGGATGTCGTTCTCAGCCCGCCGAAAGACGATCACCCGCTTGATCGACGTTTCGCCCCGCAACGCGTCATCCACGTTTTTCTTCAACGGAATGATCGCGCCCCGGCGGTAACCGCCATCCGCGGTGATGACCGCCGTTGCGCGGCAGTCGGCAATGCGGTCGCGAATGCTGTCGGCGCTGAATCCGCCAAAGACCACCGAGTGCACCGCGCCGATCCGGGCGCACGCCAGCATGGCGATGGCCGCCTCGGGGATCGTCGGCATGTAAATAATGACGCGATCGCCTTTGCGAATTTTGTTTCGTTTCAGGACGTTCGCGAAGCGGCAGACCTCGCGGTGCAGTTGTTGGTAGGTGAGCGTCCGTTTGTCGCCCGGTTCGCCTTCCCAGAGAATGGCGGCCTTGTTTCGGGTCGGTCCGGAAAGGTGCCGGTCGAGACAATTCTCCGAGATATTCAGCTTTCCGCCGACAAACCATTTCGCGAAGGGCGCCCTCCATTCGAGAACTTTCCTCCAGCGTTTTTGCCAGACGAGCTCGCTTGCTTCGCGCGCCCAGAATTCTTCCGGACGCTCAATCGATTCGCGATACATGCGCCGGTACTGCTGGAGACTCCCAATGCGAGCGGTTTTGGCGAACGCCTTCGCCGGCTTGAAAACGCGTTTCTCGATGAGGTGCGACTCGATGTTCCCGGCCATGTCATCAGGAGGCTAGCCACCCGAACGCTGCGCTCAATGGGAAAAGCTGGTGCTTTGTCCGCCCAGCCCCGGAACGGGGCGTCGGAACTTAGCCCGGAGTGAAGCGGAGCGGAACTCCGGGTGAGACAACCAAAAAACGAAAAGAAGCCCCTGACAAGGGGCGACGGAGGCGTGGAGGAAATTCGCGGCGCGGCGCGATGCGGTTCCCCGCCACCCCTTCCAGGGGTTGGATTGGTTTTGGGGCGGGTCCCCGGAGTTCCGCTGCGCTCCACTCCGCTCTATACTCCGTCGCGCCTCCGGCGCTCTAGGCCGATTCCGCGAGTTCCGCTTCGGACTGTACTCCTTCACGCTTCCGGCTTAGGGGACTCTCCGACCGCGCTCTCCGTAGTTTCGGCGGTTCAACCGCCAAGCCCCGGCGGGGCGTTGGAACTAAAGCCCGGAGTGAAGCGCAGCGAAACTCCGGGTGTGACGACCAAACAAAAAAAGCCCCTGACAAGGGGCGACGGGGGGGCGGAAATTCATTTGCGCGATGCGGTTTTCCGCCACCCCTTCCAGGGGTTGGATTGGTTTTGGGGCGGGTCCCCGGAGTTCCGCTGCGCTCCCCTCCGGGCTATACTCCGTTGCGCCTCCGGCGCTCGGGACTCCCCGAGCGCTACGCTCATGGAAAAGTAGTGAAAGGTTTATTTGATTGTCTTCGCGCGCGGAGCGCCAGAGAGTTAGTCCATGAGCGATCACGTCTACAAAAAGATCGAGCTGGTCGGTTCTTCCCCGAACAGCATCGAAGAAGCGGTGGTGAATGCCCTGGCCCGCGCCCAAAAAACCATCCGTAATATGCGCTGGTTTGAAGTGGTCGAGACGCGTGGGCACATCGAGGATGGGAAGATCAATCACTGGCAGGTGACGGTGAAGGTCGGCTTTACCCTCGACCAATAAGATCGACGAATCCTGCCCCTCTCTCGCGGCGCAGCCGCCAGGGCAGCTAGTCCTCGTCGTTTTGCGCGGCCTGATAGAGCTTCGTCGCGCCGTAGGCCAGGATCGCCGGCTTGAAGGCGATCATGAGCAGCCGCGCGAATCCGCCCAGGATGCGTCCGATCGGCAGGCGATGGAGAATAAAACCGGCGAGCACCGCGTAAACGATCGAGCGTGCGGGATTCTCGCGCACGTAATCTTCCGCCTGCTCGAGGACCTGCTCGACTTGATCTTTCGTATACCGGAGGCTCCGCTCCGCGACATCCCCCGACATTCCTGAAGACTGTTCGTCCATGTTACTTAGACTTCGCATCGCGACGGTCGTCTGCGTGTCCGAAATCTTTTACCGCAACGTAAGCCAAACGGTCGCCGCCCCGATTCCGGGAGGAAAATCGGGGAGGGGAGCTTCCCGGTGAAACGTTCCGGCGCGCCGCGTCGCCTTGAGGCAATAGCGCGCCATGACTTCCAGCGCGCGTTCCCCGAGGCTCGAGCAATTTGTCGAAAGAAGGATTTTTCCATCCCGCTCGGCTACTTCCAGCGCCGCCAGGAGCAACGTCTCGAAATCCTGCTCGACCTGAAACGCCTTCCCCCGGTGCGACCGCGAAAACGTCGGAGGGTCAAGAATGATCACGTCAAACTTTTCCCCCCGTCGCCCCAGCCGCGGCAAAACCTCCATCACGTCATCCGCGAGGAACCGGTGATCGTTGGTCGGCAGGGAATTCAGGGCGAAATTTTCCTTTCCCCGGGCGAGCGATTTTTTTGATAAATCGATGCTCACGGTCCTGGCTCCGACCGTGGCGGCCGCCACCGAAAATGAGCAGGTGTAGGCGAAGCAATTGAGCAAGCTTCCCGGCCCGACCTCCCGCACGAACCGGCGGTTTTCTCGTTGGTCGATGAAAAGCCCAACCGAGTAACCGGCCTCGAAATCAATTCCGTAGCGCAGAGTCCGCTCCAGCGCCGTGCTTTGCATATTCGTCCCCGGATCGCCCAAGGCGAGGCGAGGCGCTTCGCGCTCCGCGTTTTTTCTTGGGAGAAAACGCGCGAAGACTCGCCTGAATTGGAAATCGGCGTTGAGCGCCCAGAGGCAGAGCTCGGTCCTGAGCCGCTCCAGGGCCGCGTCGTTTTTGTGCGAAATGAGGACATCGACGCCGAACCGCTCGACCCATCCATCCTGGGCAGTGCAGAGCCGGATCGCGTCAGTCTGCTCCGCGACAAAATTCCGGTGCAGGGCCGGGTCGATCCATTCGGATATTTTCACGAGCGCAAGAAATGAGAGCAGGTCGCGCTCCCAATACGAGAATCGCTTATCGTGCCGGTTCTGCGTCCGTCTCTTGCCCGTTAGGCCGGGCAGGCTACAATGGCGTCGCGCGCGTCAGCCTGCGCCTTAGCCCATCATGCAACAGGTCACCGTCCGAGTTCCGGCGAGCACGTCCAACCTCGGACCTGGGTTCGACTGCCTCGGGCTCGCGCTTCGCCTGTATAACGACGTCACCATTTCGCGCCGGCGCGGGCCGGTCGACTCTTTGATTGGCGCCGCGGCTGACGCATTGTTCGAACGTGCGCAGCGCAAGCCGTTCCCATTTTCCTGCTCGATCGCCGGCGACGTACCCCCGGCTCGCGGCCTCGGAGGCAGCGCGACGGTCCGGCACGGAGTAGTTCATGGCTTGAATGTGCTCGCCGGCCGCCCTCTCCAGCGCCAGGAGCTTTTTGAAATCTGCGCGGAACTCGAGGGTCATCCCGATAATGCCGCCCCCGCCGCCTACGGCGGTTTCAATGTTGTGCGCGACGGTCAGCGGCAAATGTTCACCGTCTCGGCGCAATTGCATTTCGTCCTCCTGATTCCGAATTTCGAGATCGCCACGGCTCATGCGCGTCATGTTCTTCCTGCCCGGGTCAGCCGTCTGCATGCAGTGGAAAATTGCCGGAACGCCTGCGCCATCACCGCAGCCTTCGCCTCGCGCGAATACGAAAAATTGCGCGGCGCGTTCGTCGATCGGCTGCATCAGCCGTTCCGCAAGAAACTGATCCCATTCCTCGACCAAGTGATTGCCGCAGCCGAATCCACCGGCGCCCTGGGTGCTTTCCTAAGTGGCTCGGGATCAACTATTTGTGCCGTAACTCGCCGCTCACCTGAAAAAATTTCCCGGGCCATGCTCGCTGCGGCCCGCTCCGATGGCGCCCGGACAATCATCACCGCCGCGGACAATCGCGGCGCTCGCCGCCTGGCAATCCGCAATCCGCAATCCGAAATCCGAAATCGCTAGATGGGTGCCCGCGCTGAAAATCTCGAGCAGTTTGCGATCGACGTCATCCTCGAGCGGCGGCATGGCGTCCGGGCCGCGTTGCTCCGGGCCCTGCTTTACGGGCTTTCCTTCATCTACGCGCGACTAGTGCAGCTTCGGCTTTTTCTTTATCGCCATCGCGTTCTGCGGGAGCGCACGCTCGGCTGCCTCGTCATCAGCATTGGAAATCTCACTGTGGGCGGCACCGGCAAAACGCCGATCGTCGAAAAATTTGCGCGGGCCTTGCGGGCCGGAGGCCGCCGCGTCGCCATCCTCAGCCGCGGCTACAAGAGCGTGCCGCGTCCGGTTCCGCGCAAATGGTGGCAGCGCTTCGGCCCCAAAGATCCGCAGCCGCCGCGCATCGTCTCCGACGGCAAAGCGCTCCTGCTCGATTCGCTGACCGCGGGCGACGAGCCGTACATGCTCGCGAATAATTTGAAAGACGTGATCGTCCTCGTGGATAAGGACCGGGTAAAAAGCGGCCTTTTCGCGATTAAGGAACTAAAGGCCGACACCCTTTTGCTCGATGACGGTTTGCAATACCTCCATCTGAAGCATCGGCTGGATATCGTGCTGATCGATCGGCAGGCGCCTTTTGGAAACGAGCATCTCTTGCCGCGCGGGACGCTGCGCGAGCCGCCGCGCAACCTGAAACGGGCGAGCTACATCTTCATCACCAAGAGCACGGGCGAGCCTAACGACGACTTGATCGCCCGTATCCGGCGGTATAACCGCACCGCCGAGATCATTGAGTGCGCGCATAAACCGCTGCATTTGGAGAACGTCCTGACCGGCGAACAAATCCCGCTCGAGCGCCTGCGGGACAAATATATTGGCTCGCTTTGCGGGATCGCGGCCCCGGAAAGTTTCGAGGAAGGCCTGCGCAAACTCGGCGCCCGCATCGAGCTTTCGAAACGTTACACCGATCACCACCGCTACACCGAGGCCGAGTTGCAGAGCTTCATCAATCGCTGCATCCGCCGCGACCTGGAGATGATCGTCACGACCGAGAAAGACGCGGTCCGGTTCCCGCGCCTGGCCAAGGTGGAGGTCCCGATCTACTTCCTGCGGGTCGAGATCGAGATCCTGAGCGGGCACGAAAGCTGGGAACACTGCGTCGCGCGAATCTGCCAGCCGCAACCGATGCTTTCGCCGGGGCGGTTCTTCGCCTGAGTCGCCCGGTAGCGGGCCAAGGAGCGGCGATTTGGAATCGCCGACCAGGGAAAACGGCGGTTTCAAACCGCCGCTCCTTGTGAAAAGCAAACGCGTGTAAACGCTGTGGGGCGATGGCGGACCCCGAAGGAACGGCCAAGCTACGAACCGTGCATGCGAACCTCTTCGATTTCGCATTGATCGCAGTCATCCGGCAATTCGATCTGTTCGGCATTGAAAACAACCACATCCGTGATCTCGCGGTTATTCGCCAGGCGCACGTCCACCCGCTGGTAACCCATGCCGCTCTCCGGTTGGCCCAAGAGGAAGCGCGACCACTTTTCTGGAAGGCGAATGGTCATGGCAATGGCGGAATCTGCGTCGGACCCGTCACAGTCTGAGGCGGTGAGCCGTTCACAAAAATAACTTCCACGCCTCCGCCGGGTTGTCCATTGGCGAGTTGAACGACACCGCGCTTTAGGATCGTTTTTGTCGGAGGGTTGATTGTAAACTCATTCACCGCCGGCATTGGGTTCGGCAGAGCGTATCGTCGGACTGCGTCACTTCCCGTATTAACCTGCTTTGCGTCTGCCGCAGTCGTCGCGTATGAGTCGGGTAAGAGTCCGCCGGTTGCGGTCACGCGAAAGTCGTTGGCGAAAGCAGAAAAGCGTTTGAATTCCTCGTCATTTTTCGAGCCTTCTTCCGTCCCTTCACTCGCTCCAGTCGTCTGCGGTTCGCCGCTCTCCCGGACGAGGCCCGGAGCGTTCGCCTTGGTGGCGACGACCCTCAGTTCCTTGATCTCTTTGCCGGAGCCGATCTCCTTGGTTGCGAGCATCTGCAATCGCACCGACGGGTCGGCCGCTTTTGCCAGGCGCGCGACAGGCTCGTCCGAATAGAGGAGGTACTCCGTGTTGAACACGGTTCCGCGCAGCTTTTTGTCATCGCGCAACACTACCTCGACGGTCTGATAGCCCATCCCCGACTCGGGCTGCGCGAGCAATTCCTCTTGCCTCTCTTTGTTCAGAAGTTCCATGGCTGGATAGAGCGTTTAATCGACCATCGGAAGAGCGGGGGAATTCTGGGGAAAACCGGTCCGATCCGTTCGGGGGCGAATTGTTAACCGCGAGCCGGAGAATAATGGTTTGCGCTCAGTCGTGTCACGAAAAAAATAGGAGCTCGCAATAAACTGGGTGTGCCGGTCTCTGTCAGCCATCAGACCGAAGGCGATGCTGTGGAAAGGGAGCGGCTACTGCTCCTTCGGGTTCCACGGTCCAAGGTCTTTGGGAACTACGTAAAATGATTCCCCCGCTTTCCAATCGCCCCGCTTACCCCTAGGTAACAGACGTCCGAAGGCAGTTCCGTGTTCGGCGCTGGGGCTGTGCCGAAGTACGGCTCGTCTAAATCCTGTGTCAGGTCTCTTTGAGACTAGGTAAACGCGCTTATCCCAATCCGTGCGACCGAGCAGTTTATCTAGCATTTCTGCATCGAAATCAAAGTACCGCCCGTCCGAGTATTTTTTGGACTTCACGCTTTCGACCCAAACTGGGCCCACCGGGGTTACGTCCGGTTTGACCGGAGTCTCAATAACCGGAGGTGGCGGGATAAAACTCGCGAGCTTTTCCAGGGCGGCACTAAACTTTGCAACCGCTATGACACTAAGGCCAAAAACGATTGCCATCGCCATGAGCTTATTGTTCATCCACCCATTGATGATTTTCTCAGATAAGTTCATAAGATGTCCTTTTGATCACCGACACAATTATTAGACATCGGCTCGCGTTCCAATATTCAACTTTCATCAAAGTAATCGCTTCGATGTTTGACGTGGTAGAAGCATCCGCAGCAGGCAGAGCCCGGCGATCGGTGAGAGGGCGAACTGGTTTACTGCAGCAGAATAGCTAAGTTGCGACCCATGGAAGAAACTTCTGCCAACGCGACACTTACAAAATCGGTAATCAAGGAAAACGTCAGCGGTATGGCACAAAATATCGCCGAGGTCGCGCTGGACGCCGCTCTTGATGAAAGTCTGCTGAGAGAAATTCCGGTAGTGTCATTGATCGTTAAGGCATTTGGAATCGGCCGTGGAATCCGAGATCGGCTTTTTTTGAAAAAAGTGATGTTGTTTCTCTCCGAAGCCGGCCGAATCTCGCCCGCTGACCGCGAGGGTTTTGCGAAGCGACTATCCGACGAACCACGGCTCGCTGAAAACTGCGGAGAAGCAGCGTTCTTGTTGCTGGACAAATTGGCTCAAATGAGCAAAGCGCGTTTTATGGGCTATGCCTTTCGCCGCTTTGTTCAAGGCGGTATCGACGAGGTAATCCTTAATCGAATTTATGCAGCTCTGGAGTTTTTGCCTTTTTGGCAATTGATCGAACTTCCCGAATTCTATTTCGAACGCGGGCTAGGTAATCTGGGTCAAAGTGAAGCAGCGTCATACCAAAAACTCTGGCTGGTCGAAATTTACTATGGCGACAAGGACAAAAGGCTTCATCACGATTTTCGCACGGGGCGATCAGCCTATGAAGTATATCATCAACCCTTCTACCGCCGGACAGACATTGGCCTAAGCGTTGCCGAAGTGATCCGGGATTATCTCAATGAACCCGAATAACCTTAACGTTGGCTGTTTCTGTTAAAGAAATCCTCATGCACCTTCTCCAAATGTTGAAACCGTACAGGCCGATTGTTGGCCGAGTCCCCTTGTGCCGATTCAAGCATCGAGTGCCGCACGGCCAATAGATACTTGACTACATCTGCGCTCACAAACCGTGAATATCCAAATCGGATGAATTCTTTGTACCGAGCTTGAGTGGCTCCAGTATGATCGTGGCACAGCACGTCGATTGCCTTCAGATTAGGGGCACGCACAACCGCTGATTTGAGAAGATATTTAATGTATGCGTCCGCTACGGGGAGGGAGTAGCCAATAATGCGAATGTGATTCGCGCTGGATAAAACGTCATGAGCTCGTTGCCACACCAGCGCCATGGATTTGGGGACGCCCTTATTCCACGTCGGTGCTATAATGTTTTCTGAATCAACACTTCCATGAAGCTTCAACAAGGGAACCGAGTGTTCATCTGATTTGGACTCTTTCAGCTGTGTAGCGAAAGAGAAGTCCCCGCCACCACGGTAGTAGAGCGTCAAAAACTGCGACCACATTTCAAATACCCGGTCATAATTAAGTGTAACAATAGAATATTTTGCCGGCGCTGTCTCATCGAGGGAGGCGCTAAAACGGTGATCATTATGAACAGTACTATATGTTACACTTATGTTCAGTAGGCTGAGGACAAAATAGAAATATGGTAACCAAGGCCCCGAGTCTGGTAATGGGTATTCGTACCAATTGGAGGATCTATCAGGTCGGCTCGGCTGTGCAGGCGTGTAATGTTCGATGACATCCGCGATGTACTTGACGAACCGACGCGCAGTCGATTTTCCTTCGATTTGATCGCGCATCTCAAGAATTGAGAGTATTTCTTCAATGTTAAAGAGATCTGTGTCGAAATAGCTATGGATACGAGAAAGCTCGTTGATGCACTCGAACACTTTCTGGAAATGCGAATATCGATCTGGTTCGGCAGCATACATATCTTTCGACCTCATTAAGAACGTGCGCATTACTGGCAAACCAAGAGGTGCTGAAAAGCCCGCACCCAGTAAGTAGACGACGTGCTCCATTTGATGACTGCGGTTACAGCATTTCCGTCTGCTTGTGCGCAACGGATTCGCGTGCGGCCATTGCGAACGGATTGAGTTGCGGCGGAGCATCCACCCGCTCGATGCCATTGAGCAGCCCTTCGACCGTAAGTATCTGGATGCGCGGATAATCTTTATCGTGCCAGAGCTTCGAGACAAACCGGCCAGCATCGGCGGCTTCGGTGCGCATCTGTTTGCTCGGTCTTTCGAGCGTGATGAGAACACCGCCAGCTGCTTTCTGGTTTTCCACATCCCCCAGTAAGGTGGAGACGTCACTACGATTTACTCCGCCGCCCTTGATCTGAACGATTATTTTCTCCCGATGAACCGGTTCGCTGCGAGTGAGCGGTTCTTCCCTTACGCGGCCAGGACTGTCTGTCCGTTTAGTCTCGTAGAAATAGAGCAGACCATCTACTCCGCGGTCGGCGCCTTTGCCGGCGCCTTCTTTTAGCGGACGCGCGCCGATTAGAGACAGCGCCCAGTGCTGGAATTGGAATTTGTCGAGCTCGGCAAGTCGCTTGGCGCTTTCAAAATCCGTTGGCTGACCTTTCTCGTCAAACTCAATCTCTTCACCGAACGCGTCGCGCAGCCGGCGCTTAATCAAATTGATGGCGAGATAGGTTACATCGATCCCAATCCATCGCCGACCGAGTTTCTGCGCCGCATGAATTGTTGTGCCGCATCCACAAAACGGATCGAGGATCACGTCTCCGGGATTGCTGCTTGCGTTGATGATGCGCTCGAGAAGCGCCTGCGGTTTTTGCGTTGGATAACCGAGCCGCTCGTTGCCGGCTGGATTGATCTTGTTTACGTCATCCCAGATGTCACTGACAGCGATTCCTTTTAATTCGTCTCGGTATCGCTTGATCTGCGGCCAGCCTCCTTTTGGAGGCCAGTAGATTTTCCCCGCAGCATCAAGTGCGTCCAGATTCGCGATTGTGAATTTCCAATGCGAACCTTGGCCGGTTGGGTCGAAGCCGCGCCACGGTTTACCTGATGAGCCTTTGCGGGTGCCGGCGGCTGTTAGACTGTTACGCCAGTAAAGCCGGCCATCGCCATCATCGTATTTGTAATAGTGCTCTAAATATTCTTCTTGGTAGTCGAGGCGTAGTCCTGTCCACGTAAAGTCATCGCTCTTTGTGTAGAATAGGATTGTATCGTGGATCGGACCGTATCTTTTTGCGCTGCTGTGCGCACTGTGGCGTTTCCAAACGATTTCGTTTCGGAAATTGGTGCTGCCCACGATTGCGTCGAGCATTAGTTTCAAATGATGGCTCGCGGTCGGATCGCAATGGAGATAAAGGCTTCCGGATTCTTTTAAAGTGCGATGCAGTTCGACAAGGCGCGGGGCCATCATGGCGAGGTAAGCCATCATGGGTGAGTTTTTCAGGAAGCTGTGGAACGCTTCCATGATTTCGACCACGGCGACATTCGGGCAGGTGTCGATGAATTGGTGATACGTTTCGGCGGCGTCGGCCCAACTCCACGTGTCGGTAAACGCATGGAATTGCGCCTGGCTAACCTGTCCGCTCGTTTCGCGAAAGAGAACGTTGTAATCCGCGTTCGAATTAAACGGCGGATCGAGATAGACCAGGTCAACGCTGGCATCGGGAAATTCCTTCGCATTCCGCAGCCAGCCCAGATTGTCGCCAAAATAGAGCCGATTCACGTCTGGGAAATAGTGAGAGATGTTTCGACTTCGCTCAACATGACAATTGCTGGGGAGTGCGTCCTCGGTTTCGGCGCTGACGCGCTCTGGGAGGTCTTTTACACGTTTTTATGGGCAGTTGCACACTCTGAGAGCCGATTTACACGCTCTGGAAGTCGTCTGTACACTTTTCGGGGCGGATTAACGCGCTCCCCGCATTACGTTTTTTTGCGTGATCGCCCTGTCGCGATTGAAGGGGCCGAGCCAAGACGATATTAACTTTTGCGGTACGCTTCGATGAAATCGGCGCGCGGTATCCCTGATTGCGAGCAGATGGTGCGCAGAGTTGATGCCCTCAAGGTCGCATGGTTTGGCAGGGTGAGGGGAGTGCGCGTCCCATCACGGTTCGTTCGAACCATCGAAATGTGCTCGCGCTCACGCACGATCTCGAAGCCGAGCAAGCGGAGAGCGTGGAGAACCTTCGACTTCGGCGCGTCGACCGGAAACTTCATCCGGTAGCGAGTGACGCCTCGGCTATAAACGCCTCCATTACTTCGTCTTCATCCTCGAAGACTTCTTTCCCGAAACTCTCGATGTGAAACGCCGCCGCTGATCTCGCATCAGCCAGCGCTGAATCGTAAGTATCGCCTTCGCCGACGACGGCGCCCTTTAAGCCTAACGGATATGCGACAAAGCCATCCCGGTGTTTCTCGACGACGAATTTGAGCGTTTTCATAGGCAGCCTTGAAGAATGTTGGACCGATAATATCACGAACGACGTGGATGTGGAACGATAACTCATTCCTGTGTCCCTTCAGGCCTTCGCTGTAATTCGAGGCGAATCGCACCAGTGAGCCGTGACGCGCTTGGATTGTGGTGCTCGAAAGGTCGTCTCGCACTCGGAGAGGCGGCTAACGCAGTCGGGGAAGGGGGATGGCGGGCGCAGTCGAGCGTTGTTAACTGCACGTTCCGCGACGGGGTCCCTCGTTCTTCGGCTCCGCTGCGCTGCGCTCAGAATGACAATGTGGTGAGTTCACAGGGATTGGGCGCTCGGGATGACACGGAAATCGCGCCTTGTTGCCAATCGCCTCCCGCTTTAGACCAGCATCATGGAAACATCAGTCGAAAAGCTCGTCGCCATCAACTTCCTGGTCTTCGGTCTCTCACACCTCTTGCAACCGCGCGTCTGGGTGCAGTTCTTTATTATGCTTCGCGAGAAAGGCGAGGTTGGCAGCTTCCTGAATGGATTCGTGCACTTCCCCCTCGGCGCGTTCGTTGTGGCGTTCCACAATGTCTGGCACGGGATCTCGATGATCGTCACAATCATCGGCTGGGGGCTCGTCCTTAAGAGCACCCTTTATTTCACGTATCCGCAGCACGGGGTCAGAATGCTCGGGACGGTCAAGATGGCACGATCGTGGCATTTTGTGGTGGCCGGCGCGTTTAGCATCGCGCTCGGCAGTTTGATTCTCTATTCGGCCATTTGAAAAGCATAAGGAACGGCGGTTTGAAACCGCCGGGCGCATCAAGGAGGGGCGCTTTCCAAACCGCCCCCCCAAGAACACGGCGGTCTGGAGGCCGCCGCTCCTTGAGGTCGCAACCGCGGCCATCCGTATTCAAAATCAAACGCGCGCAATGGCTCCGGGACGATAGATTGGCAACGGTATGAGCAATAAAGCCGAGCTGATCGTCGAAGGCCGCAAATTGGCGGTTTCGAATTTGAACAAGGTCCTGTACCCGAAGGCCGGGTTCACCAAGGGACAAATCATCGACTACTACATCCGAATTGCGCCGGTCTTGCTCCCGCACCTGAAGGACCGTCCGCTCACGATGAAGCGTTATCCAAACGGCGTGGACCAGCCGTTCTTCTACGAAAAAAATTGCCCCGCCCATCGCCCGTCCTGGGTGAAGACCGCGAAAGTCTGGAGCGAAGGCAACCAGCGCCACATGCATTATTGTCTCGCGCAGGATTTGCCCACGCTGGTCTGGGCCGCCAATCTCGCCGACATCGAATTGCACACGTCGCTCGCGCGCAAGAAGGACGTGGCGCGTCCGACGATGATGGTGTTCGACCTCGATCCCGGCGCGCCGGCCGATATCGTCCAGTGCTGTCAGGTTGGGCTTTGGCTCCGCGATTTGCTGGCCGGCATGAAGCTGGAAAGCTGGGCAAAAACATCCGGCTCAAAGGGCTTGCAGGTTTATGTCCCGCTCAACACGGCGGCAACCTTCGATCAAACGAAGGATTTGTCGCGTGCCCTCGCGGAGCATCTGGAGCGGGAGCACCCGAAACTGGTCGTCTCGAAAATGGCCAAGGCATTGCGCACGGGAAAAATCTTTGTCGACTGGAGCCAGAACGACGAGCACAAGACGACCGTGAACGTGTACTCGCTCAGGGCCAAAGAACAGCCCACCGTTTCGACCCCCGTCACCTGGGAAGAAGTGGAAACGGTCCTGAAGAAAAAAAAGGCGCAGCTTTTCGTGTTTCCTTCGGACCGCGTCCTGCAACGCGTGGAAAAGTCGGGCGATTTGTTTGCGCCGGTGGCAAGCCTCAAACAAAAAATCCCGAAGAAGTGGGATCTGTAAGGACTGCCACAGGCGTGTCGCATGATTGAGTTGCTCGCGCTGGGCTCGGCCGTTTTCTACGGCTCCGCGGATTTCTACGGCGGGTTGACCGCGCGCCGCGCCAATACCATCGCCACAGTCGTCGTCACGCAATTCGTCGGCCTCGTGCTGCTCCTGGCGGTGCTTCCATTTCTGCCGGCGGCCGCGGTCTCGCCGCGTGACTGGCTCTGGGGGATTGGCGCCGGCCTGAGTGGCGGCATCGGGGTCGCGTTGCTTTACCGCGCGCTTGCCGTCGGCACGATGGCGGTGGTGGCCCCGGTCACGGCGGTGTGCGCCGCGATCATTCCGGTGCTGTTCGCTTTCGCGATGGGCGAACGCTTGCGGTTGCTCACCATCGCGGGAATTGCACTCGCCCTGGTGGCGATCGCGCTGGTTAGCCAGCAACCGGCGCCGGCCGATCCTGACGGGAATCGAAGACCGAGGCGAGGTCTTCCCCCGGGGCTGTGGCTGGCAATACTTTCGGGCGTCGCGGTCGGGATCTTCTTTCTTTCTCTCGCGCGCACGAGCAGCGCCGCGGGGATGTGGCCGCTGATCGCCGCGCGCCTCACTTCGATCACGTTGTTCGGGCTCATCGCGGTGGCCACCGGCCGAACCCTGCGAATGAGCGCGCCGGCCGCGACCACGGCGATCACGGGCGGCGCCCTGGATATGGCGGCCAATGCTTTGTATATGCTTGCCGCCCGAGTTGGGCCATTGAGCATTGTCGTTACCCTGGCTTCTCTTTACCCGGCGGCCACCGTGCTCCTGGCTCGTGTGGTCCTCGGCGAACGGCTCAGTGTTGTGCAAGGCCTCGGAATCGGCTGCGCCCTCGCGGCGGTCGTGATCATCGTCGGGACAGCGGGATGACCGGACTGAAAGACGTTATGAACCATCGGCTGAAGATCGAGAACATGCGGGAGGCGGTTGGCGTGATCGACCCCGTGTTCTTGAACACGCCCCAATACTACGCCGATTCGCTGTCGAAGCTGCTGGGCGCCAGACTCGTCGTCAAAGTCGAAACGGCTAATCCGATTCGATCCTTTAAGGGCCGCGGCGCAGAATATCTGACGTCGAAAATTCCGGCACACACCCAGCTGATCACCGCGAGCGCCGGCAATTTCGGGCAGGCGATGGCGTATGCCTGTTCGCGACGGAATCTTCAGCTCACGGTTTACGCGAGCGTGAACGCCAATTCTTTCAAGCTGGAGCGCATGCGAATGCTCGGGGCCGCGGTCGTGCTCCACGGTGAAGACTTCGATCAAGCGAAAATCGAAGCGAAACGCGTGGCTCTCGCGACGGGTAAACGGATGATTGAAGACGGGTTCGATGCTGAGACGGGCGAGGGCGCGGGCACGATTGGGATTGAGCTGGCGGAATGGAAGGAACACATGGACGCGGTCCTGCTTCCACTCGGCAATGGGGCACTGGCGTGCGGCGTCGGGCGCTATTTGAAAGAGGCGCGGCCGGAGATTCGTGTTGTTGCGGTCCAGTCTGAAGGCGCGCCCGCGATGCTGGAATCGTGGCGCCGAAAGGAAATTGTCCGGTTGGACTCAATCGCGACGATTGCCGACGGAATCGGTGTTCGGATTCCAATTCCCGAATGTGTCGCGGACATGGAAGGCGTGATCGATGACGGAATTCTGGTGAAGGACGCGAGCCTGATCGAAGCGATGCAGCTGGCTCACGAACACCTCGGGATCGTGCTCGAACCGTCCGGCGCGGCCGGACTCGCGGCGCTTCTGGAAAATCGTGATCGCTTCGCGGATCAGAGCGTTGCTGTCGTGCTCTGCGGTGGAAATCTCACGCCCGAGCAGATGAGACTCTGGTTGTAGTTGCCCTTTTGTCATTCCGAGCGCAGTCGAGGAATCTCAAATTCTGGCGAGCGTCCCGCGAGGGATTCCGAGTGAGAGATTCCTCGACTGCGCTCGGAATGACAAGGGGGTAGAACCGCGTTCTCTCTACCCGCCCGTCCTAAACTGGTCGTCCTTGTTTTTGAACAGGATGTTGAACGTCGTGAGCGAGCCGTAGCAGCGGGTGATGTACTGCTGCAGGTCGAACTTGTCGGCATCGCTTAGTTTATCGCTCGCGTTTATCTTTTGTTCGAGGACGCGAAGGTTGTTCCGGATCATGACGATCTTGTGAAAGAACGTTTCCAGCGGGACCTCCTTCGGCTGAAGCGAAGTGTCAGCGGACTGCATAACAAGAGTTCCGCGCTGCCAGCGGTTCGCCAAGCCCTCCACGACCACGTCCTTTTGTTCCAGGCCCAGCGCTTCCACCACGGCGTGGGCGGTATCGCGAATCAGATTGGCGAGGGGAAGTTGCAGCTCGCTTAGGGTGGCGGTCGCTTCGGCCGGTTCCAGGCCGCTCGAGGCTGGCGCCACGGTTCGAGGAGCGTCGTCAAAGGTAATCTCGGCGGTGTGCTCGGTCAGCGAGCGCACGGTTCCCACGCCATACTGAGGATGGCGCACCTTCATTCCAATGTGGAGAGTTTCAATATTCACGTTTGTCAGAGCCACGGTGCGAGATGGACGGCGAAATCGCAACTGCGATATCCTTGACCTACCTGAAGAGATCGAGCTGTTCGTGTGATCGGCGGAAGGCGGCAGTCGAGAGTTGGGGCCGCGGCCCAATACCCGCGCGGCGGCAACTAATGGCGAACATCGACGCGACCTGCTCGGCGAAGATCCCTTCGCCCACGATTCGCGATTTCCAGCGTGGATCGTTCAAGCGCCCGCCTCCACGCACGCTCCTGATTCTCCCGAGGATCTTCTCTTTGCGCTCGGGGAAATGTTCGTCGAGCCAGCGCTCGAAGAGCGGCGCGACGGCCCACGGAAGCCGGATGATTGTGTAGCCCGCGAATTTGGCGCCCGCCTTTGCGCAAGCCTGGAGGATCGCGGGCATTTCGTGATCCGTCAGTCCTGGAATGATCGGCGCCACCATCACACCGACAGGAATGCCGGCCGCGGAAAGTTGCGCGATGGCGTCGAGCCGCGCCGACGGGATCGACGTGCGCGGTTCGAGGATTCGCTGCAAATTCGCGTCGAGAGAGGTGACCGAAATGTTAATGCTGACCGCCCCGTGCGACGCGAGCTCGGTGAGAATGTCGGTGTCGCGCGTGACCAGCCGGTTCTTTGTGATCATCCCGACTGGATTGCGAAACCTCGCCAGCACCTCGAGACAGCGCCGGGTCAATTTGAGGCGGCGTTCGACCGGCTGATAGGGATCGGTGACACCGCTCATCACCACGACCTGCGGCTTCCACTTCGGTGAGGAGAGTTCGGCTTCCAGCAGCTCAGGCGCGTCCGCTTTCACCATGATTTTCGTTTCGAAATCCAGGCCGGCGGAGAAGCCGAGGTATTCGTGACTCGGCCTTGCGAAACAATAAATGCAGCCGTGCTCGCACCCCCGGTATGGATTCACGCTCCGCTCGAAACCGACATCGGGACTCTCGTTTCGCGCGATGATCGTTCGGGTGTGATCGCGATAGAACTGCGTTTTTGGCGCGATAGGCTCCTCGCCTTCCGGGTCGGGCTCGACCGGCTCGAGTTCGACATGGAGCTTCTCGAATCGGTTCGACGTGTTTCCGGACGCGCCCCGGCCGCGAATGGCGGAGGCGGACCTTTCCGATTTTTCCAAGACGTTAGTCCCCGCATGCCGGGCGCGTTTTCCTGGCCCTTTCATTACATACGTTCACATGAACGTTCACGATGTCCACGGTTTTCCAAGGCAAGAACCGGGCTCATTCCCTCGGGCATCTTGCAGACGATCGGCCGAAAAAATTTGTACGTTTCCGTTGACCAATTTGATGGCTTTTCCTACAAACGCGCCCACATTAAATCTGCATTTCGGTTTCTACCCCCACTCCGAGGAGCAGAAGGTACAACACGGGGGAAAGAAAGATTCCTATGATGCTCCTCCGTTTCCTCGGTTTTCCTTGCCCGGTCTCCACTGGCCCCCGCTTCCGCTCGCAACGCCTCCGGTTTGAAATTCCCACCGCTGGCAGCCGCGGTGCGCTGCCGGCAGTTCTCGTGGCGCTTTTTCTTTATCTGGGCGCGCCCACCCCGGAAAGCGCCGGCTCGGAATTTCAGGTGCTCAAGAGTTTCACCACGGCGGAGGGGGCCCACCCGTTCTCGGAGCTGGTGCTGGGAACTGACGGCATGCTTTACGGCACGACCGTCACCGGTAACAACAGCTCCGAAAACGACACGATTTTCAAGATCAACGAGGACGGGTCCGGCTTCACCGTGCTGATGAATTTCGATGAGCCAACGACCGGGGGCAACTGTTGGGGTGGATTGATCCTGGGAAGCGACGGAATGCTCTACGGAACAACGTATACCGGCGGCACCGGCGGCACCGGAACCGTATTCAAGATTGGCCAGGACGGGACCGGCTTTGCGGTTTTGAAGAACTTCGATGCATCAACAACCGGTGGCGGTTCCTATGCTCGGTTGCTGGAGATAGACGAGGTCCTCTATGGAACGACGTATGTGGGCGGTAACGGCAACGCCGGCACCGTCTTCAAACTGAACCTGGACGGAAGTGGGTTCGCCGTTCTCAAGCATTTCGATAATGTAGCCACGGGCGGTCATCCGACGGCCGGGCTCATCGCCGGACCGGATGGCTTCCTCTACGGCACCGCGTATCACGGGGGCGACTCCCTTTTCGGAACCATTTTTAGAATTAAGGCAACCGGGACTCCGTTCGAGGTGCTCCGGCATCTTGATGCGGCCGTGACCGGTGCTTATCCCAATGCCCGCCTGCTCCTGGGGAGCGATGGGGCGCTCTACGGCACCGCCACCGAGGGTGGCGCTTACCAGAACGGCGCGGTCTTCACGCTGAACGCGGACGGGACCGGGTTTACGGTTCTCAAGAGCCTCAATAGCTTTGTGGACGGCGCTACGCCTGCGTCCGCCTTGATGGAGGCCAGTAACGGAAAACTCTACGGAACCACCCTCCATGGCGGCTCTTACGACTGGGGTGTCGTCTTCGAGCTCGATCCGGACGGCACCGATTATCGCGTCGTGAAGCGTTTTAATTACACCACGCACGGCGGCGCTCTCTTCGCGGGGTTGCTCCAGGGAAGTGACGGCGCACTCTACGGCGCCGCGGCCTACGGCGGCGATGGCGACTTCGGCAACCTGTTTCGTCTGGTGCCGACCCCCAATGAAGCGCCGACCGCGGTCGCCGGAGACGACCAGTCGATCCACGCCGGCACCCCGGTTGAGTTGAACGGGAGCGGGTCATTCGATGACGAAACTTCTCCGGCTTTCCTCACCTACGCCTGGAGCTTCATTTCTCGCCCTCCGGGGAGCACGGCGACGCTCACTGGCGCCAACACCGCGGTGCCCAGTTTCACGGCGGATCGATTGGGCACTTACGTTGTGCAACTCACTGTCACCGATGAAGACGGGCTTTCCAGCCACGCCGACGCAGTGGCGATCAGCAGTGTCAATCAACCTCCCTCCGCTGTCGCCATCGCGGATTTCCCCACGATTGTTTATGGCGAGATGGTCTCCCTCGACGGTTCCACCAGCACCGATCCTGATAACGATGTCCTCACTTATGCCTGGACGTTGGGCACTATTCCCCGCGCCAGCGGGGCGAATTACATCGACGAATGGAAGACGGAGTACGCGAATTTCACGCCGGACGTGGCAGGCGAGTTTGAAGTGATTCTCACCGTGACCGATGCCTGGGGAGCGGAATCATGGACGAGTATTATAATCACCGCGACAGATCCCTGAGCTTCGCTGAAAATCAGGATTCGCGGCGGAGGCGGAGTGTGGGGGCTTGGATTGCGAATCAGGTAGCTCTTGTTCCGTCCGTGGCCAATGCCAGAATAACGCTGGCCTGAATCCCGGAGGGGTGGTCGAGCGGTTGATGGCTCCGGTCTTGAAAACCGGCAGGGCGAAAGTCCTCGTGGGTTCGAATCCCACCCCCTCCGCCAATCAATTTCGGATTTCGGATTCCGGATTGCGGATTGCCGGGGGAATCCAGCGCGCGACGAAGTAAGCGGCCAACATCCCAATCACCGCCGCGCAAACCACATCGGACAGGTGATGTGCGCCAATATACATTCGCGAAAAGGCGATCAGGATCGGGATGGCCAGGAAGGGGACGCCGATTCGCCAACAGGCGAGCGCCAGTGTCCCAAAGAAGGCGGTGGAGGCAGCTGTGTGCCCCGAGGGAAACGCATTGTAACGCGCCTCGAAGTTCGGGCCGCTCCAGGCTGCCTCCGTTTGCACGGAGGGCCGCGCGCGACCGGTCGAGATTTTCACCACGCGCGCGACCGCGCCCGCGAGCGCGCAAGCCAGAATCATCGCCGCCGCGATTTGCATCCATTTCTTGCTCCGACGCCAGTAGGCGAGGACGAGCAGGATGAGCCCGAGCGAGATGTGCCCCGGCCAGTCGCCCAGCCGGCTTACGCCCCGCATGAATTTCTTCAGAGCCGCGCTCTGGTGTTGGGCGATCCAAGCCTGCGCGCCGGCATCGAAGTAAAAGCTGGCGAGCAGGAGCAGACCCGCGGAAAGGATGAACAATCCCCACCAGCGCAAGGCGGCGATTCGCCTCATGGCCAAAATTCCCATTTGTGTTTCACGCGTCTGTATCTTTGAATCTCCGCTCTGTCTCCGACAATCCGCAATTTCGCTTTAATCTTCTTTCCCTGCCTTCTCCTGCATACGGCCGGCACCTGGATCATGCCGCTGGTGGATCGAGACGAGCCGCGATTTGCCGAGGCGTCGCGCGAGATGCGGGAGCGGGGCGATTATGTCGTCCCCTACTTCAACAATAAGTACCGCTTCGATAAACCGCCGTTCATTTATTGGACGCAGATAGCCAGCTACCGGCTCTTTGGCGAAAACGATTTCGCCGCGCGGTTGCCCTCGGCGGTCGCGGCGGCGTTGACCGCGGTCCTGCTCTTTGCCTGGGGCCGGCGGCTGGGGAACGAACGAGTCGGGTGGTGGGCCGCGATCATTTTCAGCCTGTGTTTCCAGACCTTTATTCACGCCAAGGCCGCAGTCGCGGACATGTGGCTGGTCTTTTTTGTTACCGCCGCGCACTGGGCCGCTTATGAACTGATGGCCGACTGGTTAGGCGCGGGCCAATCAGCAACAGACTCGCGTCATCGGAAATATTGGCGGTTAGCGTTTTACGTCGCGCTGGCGTTTGCTTTTCTGGCCAAGGGTCCTCTCGGATGGACGCCTTTGCTCACGGTGGCGAGCATGAAATTTTTCTTGCGCGGCCAACCGCTGAACCGCCGGTTTTGGTTTGTCTCCGGCCTGTTGTTCGCCATCGCCATCGTGTCGCTCTGGGGAATCCCGGCGTTGGTCCGGACGAAAGGAGAATTTTTCTGGGTCGGCATCGGCCGGCACGTGGTCGAACGCAGCTTCGGCCCCATGGAAGGCCATGGCGGCCAGACCTTGAGCAGCTATCTCCTGACCCTTCCCTTTTATTTCGTGACCGTTTTCATCAGTTTCTTTCCCTGGTCGATCAAGCTCCCCGCCCTGACCAAACGCCTTTGGCAAGAGCGCGACGCGGTGGACAAATACCTGATCTCGGGGACGGCGATTGTTTTCCTCCTCATGACGGTGGTGAAGACAAAGCTTCCGCATTACACCTTGATCGCCTTTCCGTTGCTCTCGCTCTTGCTGGCGCGGCACGTTTTTGAGTTGCCGGGCTTTTTTGTTCAAATGCTGCGCCGGCGCTTCCCCTCGCTCCGGGATCGATTTGAATCGCGGACGTCGCCACGATTTCTGGTGCGCACTGCTTTCATCGCCGTCGTTTGTTCGCTGGCCGTGTCGCTCTTCGTGTTCCGGTTGATCGCGCCGACTATTCTCACGGCTGAGCTTTTCAAGAAGGTGGAAAAGGATCTCCATCCGGAAATGCGTTATGCGCACATCGACTACGGGGAACCGAGCGTGGTGTGGTATTTTCGCGGCCGCGTCCGGGCGTTCTTGCCGGGCATTACCGTGGACAGGGTAGATTACTTCATGACGTATCCGGGAGCACGATTCCTCATTCTGCCCACGGAGCTGGCCAAAACCGTTTATCCGCAGATTCCGCCGGGGTGGAAATCGTACACCGTCCAGGGCTACAACTTTGTGAAAGGGAAGCGGACCGATCTTACCCTGATTCTGAAACCAACGCCGTGAATGACCGACCGTGAAATTGTTGAATCGTTGAATTGTTAAATGGGGGGACCGTTTTAACGTTTCACACTTCAACCTCATAACCACTCTGCATGATCACCTTCCTCGATGGCGCCCTGGTGGCGGCCTTGCCCACGCAGGCGATCGTGAACGTCGGCGGCGTGGGTTACGAAGTTTTCATTCCGCTCTCGAGCTACGACAAGCTGCCGGCCGCCGGTCAACCGGTGCACATCCTGACCCATCTTCACGTTCGCGAGGACGCTCAGATTCTTTACGGGTTTATGACCGCGCCCGAGCGCGACCTGTTTCGCCTGCTCGTGAATCACGTCAGCGGGATCGGGCCGAAGCTGGCCCTGGCGGTCTTGAGCGGAATGAGCGTGAGCAACTTCAAGAGCGCGGTGGTTAACGCCGACATCGCATCGCTCTCGAAAATCAGCGGCCTCGGGAAGAAAACGGCTGAAAGAATTGTTCTGGAATTGAAAGACAAGCTCGGCGTGGTGGCCGCGTGGGAAGCGGCCAGCTCGGCGCACGCACCCACCGCGGAGCAAAGCCAGGCGAATGAAGCAGTGCTGGCGCTCATCGCGCTGGGATACAAGCAGGTCGACGCGCATAAGACGGTGCGCGAGTTGCAAGAAACCGAGCGCGACATCACCACAGCGGAGGATCTGGTGAAGATGGCGCTGAAGAAGATGGCGTCCGGAAGATGAAGAGCCGCCTGCGGCGTCTTCAGCTTTAAGTTTTAAGTGTTAAGTTTTAAGGGGTCGAAGCAGCGCGTTTTGCTTAAAGCGTAACACTTAAAACTTCCTCTCCCCGCAAATGCACGCCGATTCCGCCAAACTCGCCTCGATCCAAGCCGCCTTCCCGGCCGAGGGTTTATTCGCCGAGAAGGATTGGCTTCTTTCGCCCGATCCTTTCCCGATCAATCCCGCGTTCGCGAAAGAGCTGGAACAACTCGGTCATCGCCTCTTCGTGTTTCAGCGCGCGTGCAACGAGCTCTACCAGCGCAGCGTCAAAGGCAAACAACCCGCGTGGATCGCCGCTTACCTCGATGCCGGCAAGCCCGCCGACCTGATCGATTTCTCGCGCCAGAAACAATTTCGCGATGATTTGCCGCTGGTTATCCGGCCCGACTTGATTCTGACCGAAACGGGTTACACCATCGCCGAGATAGATTCCGTCCCTGGCGGCATCGGTTTGACCGGATGGCTCAATCAAACTTACGCGGCACTCGGTAGCGAAGTGATCGGTGGTCCCGACGGAATGCTCGATGGCTTTCGCAGTCTGTTGCCCGATGGAGGCGACATCGTGATTTCGGAGGAAGCGTCCACCTACCGTCCTGAGATGAATTGGGTCGCCGCGCAGCTCAACGTCCGCCGGGGCGCTCAACCACTCAACCACTCAACCCCTCAACCTTCATGGCGAGTCGCCGACGCAGAAACCTACGAGCCGGACGCGGGCCGGAACATCTACCGCTTTTTCGAGTTGTTCGATCTTCCAAATCTACCCCGCGTTTCCGAGCTGATGAACGCGGCGACCAATGGCGCGGTGCGGGTCACGCCCCCATTCAAGCCGTACCTCGAGGAAAAAATGTGGTTCGCGCTTTTCTGGATGCAGCCCCTCCGCGAATTCTGGCGGCGCGAGCTCGGGGAGAAATATTTTTTGAAATTGCAGGAAGCAGTGCCCTACACGTGGCCGCTCGATCCGACGCCCCTGCCACAGCACGGGGTGATTCCACGATTAGAAATCAACGATTGGCGCGCAGCCGGAAAGCTCAGCCAGAAGGAGCGCGAACTCCTGATCAAGGTGAGCGGCTTTTCGCCGCTGGGGTGGGGGAGTCGCGGCATCACGGTCGGATCCGATGTTCCGCAGGCAGAATGGGAGCGCGCGCTGGAAGAGGCGCTCGCGGCCTTCCAGACATCGCCCCGGATCATGCAACGTTTTCACAAGGCGCGGTTGATCGACCACCGCTATTGGGACAACGCGACGGACGAAATCAAGACCATCCGCGGCCGTGTCCGGCTCTGCCCGTATTTCTTCGTGGAAAACGCAAAGGTAACCTTGCGCGGCGCCCTTGCCACCATCGTCCCCGCGAATAAAAAGCTCCTCCACGGAATGCGCGACGCCATTCTCGCGCCTACTGGGCTGGGGTCGGGTAAAGTGTTAGCCAATGAACAGTGATGGTTTCAGTGAGATAATCTCTGCTGCGAGCCGGGGAAGGGATCCAGGGCATCGCTGACTAGAGAGTCCCGACTTCTTGTCCCACACAATGCTCGTTGAAAGTGGAAATCGCTTCGTTGCCTTTTTCGATTTGTTGGGATTTAGCTCATGGCTCGGCGCTGACGGATCGGCTGAGGTCTTCACCTATGTCCGCGGTTTCCTCAACCTCATGATTCGGGCGAGTTTGCACGGGAGCGTCGTTCATCCGGACATGTCGGTTACGCTCGAGAATTCAGATATCGGTTTCATCAACTTCTCTGATTCCATTGTGTTTTATTCCCGCGATGATTCCGATGCCTGCTTTGACACCATTCTTAAAGTGTGCGGCGAGTTTCTCAACGGTGTGATTTGCGGTCCCTCTCGAATGCTCCGGGGCGCGATCTCACACGGTGAATTTTACGCGGATCCAAGCGCAAATGCATATGTGGGCCAGGCGTTAATTGACGCTTATCATTTGGAGAGCAGGCAGGACTGGCTGGGGTGCAGTTTTCACCCATCGGTAGTCGCCCTCCCACAGTTTGACCGTGCCCAGCAGAAGAGTCCGAATTACATTGTTCCAGCGTTGGTTCCGTTGCGTGGCTCGACGGTAATTCCTTACTGTCTTAACTGGGCTGACAAACGGCAGTTTCACTATCTCTCGTTCAATGCTGAGCGAGGCCTTGCCGAGTGCGAAGAGCGCGCTCGCAATTCACTCCGTGACAACCCCGCAGAACTCGCAAAGCTCGAAATCCGCATGAAACACACGCGAGAGTTCATCCGTCATTATAATGCCTCGGATGCAGCCAGCCCCACCGCCTAACTAGCGATGTCGAGTACGATAGTGCCGTTGGCAGCGGTGGCGACTCCGGTCGTCATTGAGCACTGGAGACCACCAATTCGCTGGTGTAAACCGAGCCCGCTGGAAAGAGCGTGCTGGAATTCAGACAGAAAGATTCGACGTGGATCATTCCGGCATCGATCCCGGCGTGCGCTCGAAGAAAGGGCCGCACGGATTCCGCGGAGACATCGCGGCAACGAGCAAGGGTGACGTGTGGGTGAAACGACCGCAGATCGGGCTCGAGTCCGGCATGGATGGCAGCTTCCTGGACGCGTTTGTGCAATTGGAAAAGATGCGGATGCCCGGTGCCGACGCCGATCCAAATGACATTCGGCCGGCCCTTCCCTGGAAAGGCTCCGACGCCAATCAATGGGAGGAAGAAAGATTTCCACTCGATGGCCTCCAGGTTTTTCTTGAGTGCTTCTTCGACATCGCCCGGAACGTTGCCGAGGAAACTTAGGGTTAGATGCATTTGCTCCGGCTCGAGCCAGCGGACGCCGCGCAGGTGCGGATCCAACTTCGCCAGACGTTCTGTGATGGAGCGCGGGAGCTCGAGGCTGACGAAGAGCCGTTTTGCGTTCATCTGCTCACCTCCGGTAGGGCGAGACTCTGTCGAGCCGCAACGAGTTCTACCATGCCCTACGCTCGGCTCGACAGAGTCTCGCCCTACCGATTGGGCGTTTCGTGCTCACTGGCGGCTGGCCAATTCGCTGCCGGAATGGGACGAGTCGCCATCCGGGCCGGCGGGTGGCGGAAGCAGCACCGCGTTGATCACTTTCAGCATGCTGCCGGCAATGTTTGGGAATAACGCGCTACCGAGGATCGTGGCGCGAGCCATGAGCGGAATCGTGAGCGAGGGCAAGCCGCGGCGGCAGGCCGAGATGATTTGAGCCGCGGCCCGTTCGGCTTTGATCGAAGCGAACGGTAACGCGGTGGACAAGGAGAACCAGGTATATTCCGCAAGGTGATCGCCTTTGAATTTGGCATTGCCTTCCGAGCCGGTCCGCATCAAGCCCGGTGTGACCGTTGTGATGTGAATGCGATCGCGCGCGAGTTCGGCCCGAAGCGCATCGGACAATCCGACGAGCGCGAATTTGCTCGCGCAATAGGGAGCGAGATGCGGCACCGCCATTTTCCCGCCGATGGAAGCGACGTTGACGATGCGCCCTCCGCCACGCCGCCGGAAATGCGGGATCGCTTGCCTGATCAAATTAAAGGGAGCCCAAAAATGGAGATTCATCGCGCGCTCGAAATCCGCGCTCTGCATGTGTTCGAGCGGTCCGATTTCGATGATGCCCGCATTGTTGATCAGCACATCGATGCCGCCGAAATGGCCGACCACCTGCTGGACGGCCGCATCGGTTTGCGCGCGGTCGAGCAAGTCGCACGAAACGGTGAAGGCTTCTCCGCCGCGCTGCACCAGTTCCTCGCGCGCTCTCCCCAATTCATCGGGATCGCGGGCGGGCAGCGCGACGCGTGCTCCTTCGGCGCAAAGCTGGCGCGCTAGAACCAATCCGAGCCCGCGGGATCCTCCTGTGATCAGGACGACCTTGCCGGCAAACGAACAGGTCCGGCGAGCGGTTCGTGAAATCAGGTAACCCGCCAGAGCCAGTCCGCCGAGGGCAAGAACGAGAGGATGTTTCATCGGGTGATCTTATACGTTGGACCCAATCGAAACGGCTTCAACGGATCGGTCGTCCGCCGGTCTTTTCAAACAAAACGCCAGGACGGCGCCGACAAGACAGAGGAGCGCGGCCACCAGAAACGGCGTTCGTCCGTATTCGGAGATTGGCTTTTTCAAATCCAGCGTCAGGAGCCAGCCACCGAGTAAGGGCCCGAGAAGGCGCCCGGCGCTTCCGGCCGATTGCATGATCCCGAGCGCGCGCCCCTGCCAGCTGCGATCGATCATTTGGGAGGCCAGGCCACTGAGGGGTGGACTCGCCAGGCCGCTGCCGAACGAAAGACCGGCGCATACCAACAGGAGGAAGGTGAGGTTGTGGCTCGCCGGCAGCAAAGCCAGGGACGCGGCCGTTAAGAGGAGGCCAGCACGGGCCAGGGTCACTTCCCCAAACATCTTCACCAGGCGCCCGATTAGTCCGCCCTGCACGACGACGCTGAGAACGCCGACGTAGGCAAACAGATAGCCGTTGGCGTGCGCGTCGTAACCGAAACGCTTTGCGGTGAAGAGGGCAAAGAACGCTGTCATGATCGCAAATCCCGTGATCAGGAAAAAATAAGTCGCCACGACAAGGCCGAACATCCAGCCGCGTCCATGGCGAAACACTTCGGCGACAGTCGCCTCTTCATGCGGTTTCGCCCGGTGTTCGTGTGAGAGGCTTTCAGGCAAAATGAAATAAACGAGGATGACGTTGGCGATGGCAAGGCCCGCTGCGAAATAGAACGGCGCGCTGTAGGAGATACGGCTCATGACACCGCCAATCAGCGGCCCAAAAGTAAAACCGACGCCGAAGGCGGCCCCGATCATGCCCATGGCGCGAGAACGCTGTTCGGGAGCGGTCACGTCCGCGATGTAGGCTTGGGGAATGGAAATGTTGCCGCCGGTGATGCCGGCCAGGATGCGTGCGACAAACAGAAGCGGAAGCGCGGTCGCCATTCCCATGAGCGCGAACCCGATCGCCGTGCCCGCGATGCTCACCATCAAGACGGGGCGCCGGCCGAAACGGTCGGAGAGTTTCCCGAGGATCGGCGTGAAGATGATTTGCATGCCGGAGTAAATTCCAGTGAGCCAGCCGATGGCCATTGGCGTCGCGTGGAATCGCTCGGCGTAGAGCGGTAAAACCGGGATGATAATACCGAACCCCACCATGTCGATAAAGACGGTGAGGAAAAGGACGAAGAGAGGCGAGCGCTGACGGGACATGGCGAGCCGCTAATGTGAAGCGGAAGCGGGAACTGACAAGGAGTGTGAATGGTGATTTGTGACTGGTGAGTGGTCAAAGACGGCGACGATCACCGTTCACCCTCCCTCACCCGTGCCGTCGATTGAAACGCGCGACTTCGCGCTCTGTCTCCCGATCGGTGGCGCGTTTTTTTAGATCCGCCCGCTTGTCATGGGCGACTTTTCCCTGCGCGACTCCGATTTCCGATTTCAGCTTTCCGTTTTTCCAATACAGACTCAGCACCACCAGCGCGCGACCGGCGATGGCGGTCAAACCGTAAAGCTTGTCGATCTCCTGTTTATGCAGAAGCAGCCGGCGCACGCGTTTTGCCGGCGGAATTTCGTGGCTGGCGCGTTCGTAGGGCTGGATGTCGGCATTATGGAGAAAAGCCTGGCCCTTTTCGATGCGGACGAAGGCATCGCTGATGTTTGCCTTGCCGGCGCGGATCGATTTGACCTCGCTGCCCTTCAGTTCGATGCCGGCTTCGTAGCGCTCGAGAATATGAAAATCGCGGAGCGCCTTGCGATTGAGGATCGTTTCGGTCGCCATGATCGCGCTCCGAAAACGTCGCGAGATTAAGCGCTGGCGCTGTCGGGAGCGGGCTTCTCCGGGGCCAGCTCGTAGGTGAGTTTGCCGGCGATGATCTCTCTAAGGGCGATGTCGGTGAGGGACGAACGCGGAGTGGCTTCGACCAGCGGACGGTGGCCCAACCCAAGCTGGCGGACGCGCCGCGAGACAACGTTGATCAGCAACTGCTGATTCGGGATCACTTGAGCTGCTTCCTGCAGGAGTTGAGTGGTCATATTTCGCAATGAACGGACGGCGCGGGTCGCATCCGTCGGGAACTGAAGAATGCCCGAAGCGCTGCCTGAAACGACTGGTGGAATTATGTTTGAGGCGAGCATCGTCGGGAAAAAGAGAATTGTGACTTTGCGATTGGCTCAAGTCGCTGTCAACCGATTTGTGAGCCCGCGAACCGATCCGAAATCTGTCCCTCGCCGCGCGCCGGCGGTCGGAGTGGGGCAGAGCGGCAGCGAGAGGCCTTAGGGTTTCGACTTCGGTCCCTCGGCCCACTGCAGCATGAAGAGGCTGCCGCGGAAAGCGCGAAAGAGTTTCTCGAAGTCCTGTTTTCTCGCCACGAAGCGGAAACGAAGCTGGGTGTCTTCCAAATTCGCAAAAAGGACGTTGGCCGTATATTCCTGACCGCGGAGAACGTAATTGATTGTTACTCCAAAGGTGTCCTGGCGATTGATTCGAATGGGGTTTTGCTCTTCGGCGACGATGGTCGCTTGCAGGCTCCCCGCGGGGATCGTCTTCATGGCCAGATCCCGCAATGCGGCTTCGTCGATCGGCTCCGGCACACGCAGGGCCGTCTGCTCTATGTCCGCCTGGGCCTGCGCCACGTTTGGGGGGGTGAGCCGGAGTCCCTTTGAGTCCCCCGAATACGTCCATCCGTTAGGCTGCTCGTAGGTGATTTTGCGGTCCTTTTCCCGGAAGATCAGTTGTTTAAAGATGACCCCCTCCTGATTCCGCTCCCCAACCACTGGCGTGAAATCAATCGCTGCCTCCACCGTGGACAAGGTAACGGCGGCCAGCAAAAGCACTTTCCCCCAAAAAGAACCGTGTGAGAGACGACAAATGGGTGCTGACAAATTGGAACTTAGGGAGATCGACATCTGCATTTTGTTCATCTTTAGCGGATAGTTTTACGCCGGCCGAAACAAGTTTCGACCGCGCAAAGCTAAAGCAGCTTCGGTGCCGACACTTGCCTGCGCCGCGTCATCGCCCCCAAGCCTACAACATGTACCAGCGGGAGCGACGGTAGTTGATCGCGTGCAGAGCGCCCGGCGGCGGCTTCGTCACAAAGTTGGTGTCGAAGTACCAGGCGCGCTGCGGCGGGCTGTAACCAGGACCCCACCGGCCGATGTTCTGCTCGCTTTGATAGAGCTGAATCATCGAGCCGTAATAGGTGAACACCTTGTTCGACCAATTTTCCAGGAAACGCGGGAAGTTCTCGACCCCGCCGCTGTAGCTGCCATTGGCGGACTCAATGTTCCCGGAAATGATACCGGCGTTTATCGTGGTAGGAGCGGCGGCCGCACTGCCGCCGACATGAGAATCGAGCCAGCTATTGGAGAGAATGTTAACGGCATCCGCGACAATCGCGGCCGGCTGGCGTTCGTAGCCGGCGACCGTCGGACTCGGAGGTGTAGCGCCTGGCGCCGGGGTCGGTTGGGTATTGGTCGGAGGCTGGGTGGTGGGCGTGGCGCCGGGCACGGCGCTGGCGACCGAACCGGTATTGTAATCGCCCTGCACATATATCGGATTGCCACTGGCAATCGTCAGTCCGCCATCGGGCAAACGACCGCCATTCTTCAAACGGATACCCCGCTTGGTAGTCGTGCCATTCTGATTAGGGCTGATATCCACGATGTAGATGATAGGAAAGAAGTCGATCGTGCCGTTTTCAATTTTCGTGGTGATTGAGCCTACGTCGAGAGTAGCGAGCCGAATGCTGCCATTGCCGGTGGTAACTGCTTCACGGGTGTCGGTGATGGTCTGGTTGGTCGTAACTGCACTAGTAAACGCATCAAGAATCCTTCTGTTATTGGTCCCGGCGGTGGTCGTTCCGGTCGTGAGTTCGACCCCTCCCTTGTAGATCCGAACAACGTTGCTGGCATCGATCGTCACTTCGACCCCAGCCTGTTTTTGGAAGCGGTATGCGTCTAGCGCGGCGGTGGGAACCAGCGGAGGGTTGGTCCGGGTACTCTCGATCAGCTCGTGATAGTCCGGCGCGTCGACGTCGTAGGGTTGCTCGGCCACGCTTTGGGCAGGCGGAAGATTGGCCGGCCAGTGTGGGGAGGTTGGCGTTTCCGGGTGTTGGCCATCGCCGGGCCTGAATCCGATGGTCCAATCACTCGTATAGGTCGTTTTGCCGTTCAACGTGAGCGTATCGTGACCGGTATAGAGCGCTCCGTTGGTGTGGACTTCGCCGTTTACGACTTGAAGCGGTCCCGGGTGCATCTCGAGGTCGTCGTCAAAAAAGATGGCATAACGCCAAAGCGAGAGCTGTTCCTTTTGGAAAACCCGGCGGACTTGCGCGACGACATTGCCCCTATCGGTCTTGCTGGTCGCATTTTTCGAGGTCAGGGTCGGAATGACAACATCTGCCGAAGCCTGAAAGTAATAACTGACATCGTTTTGTTGGGGGCCGGAAATCCGCGAAGGGGTCGCGGCGGAGCCCGTTTTTGGGACCCATTTTGAATCCAGAGGATCGATTCTGTAGTTGCTCAAGCTATAACTGGGCACGCCAGGGAAATTTCCAGGAGTGGGGGTCGGGATCTCAGTGTCCAGATCGCTTCTCTTGAGCACGTAGCCGGGAGCTTTGCTTCGGCAAATTTTACGCCAGGCTGAAAACGACATTTCCGTGCTCGCGTCGGCAATATTAACGGCTTGGCGAAGCAAAATACTCCGCTGGACAACCCGGCCAACGTTATTGGTGTACTCAATTCCGAGCCCAACGAAAACGCTCACGGCCAGGAGCGTGATCATCGTGACCACCAGGACATTGCCGGAATTTGCTGAAGGATTTCTTTTCAAGTGCATAGGATTTATTGAGTTGCAGTAAGGCGGCATCGAAAAGGAATGAGCGAGCTGATGAACATGTTCACGGCAGCGTACCCCCGCTCGGTAAATTGGGGCTCGACGGTCGAGATGTTGACCGCCGCCACGTAGCGGTTCTGGAGGCCGCCGCCGCTAAGCGTCGGAACGGTGAAGGGTGTCGCCGAGGTGATATTTCGGGCGATGACTTTGTAGGTGGCGAGATCGTTGGTCGGGTAATACCGCAATTCAGTTCCAATGACCGCGTAGCTGCAGCGGTAAGTCATGAAACCCGAGATGATGTAGGTGACCGAGGTGTCATCATCGTCTCCACCTGCTTCAATGATTACGTCGGTTCCAATCGGCTGGGAAAGAGTGTACCGCCGAATGCCGCTGCCGAGATTACTCGATGACACGACATTCACCTCGATGTTGTGTGAGGGAATGTTGAGGCGTGAATTGGTGGTCGGGGTATAGGCGGAGCCCGAGCCCGAGTTCATGTCAATGGTGGTGGAGGATGCCAGCGAGTTCGCTACCACGGGGAAAGGCCCCGCCTCGAAGCGCTGGAAACTGATGCCGGCGGCCGGGCCGACCCCCGGCGCGGCAATTGGGGTAAGAGTCGTGTCCACCAGCTGGGGGATCGAAACCGAGCCGTGGACCATATGCAGCATTTGATCCACGCCCGAGCGAGCCTGCTGGTGGGCGGCGTTCACCGCGGTGTTCTTGGCGTAGAGGTTCATCCCACTGTTCAGGACCACGAAAATCATCCCGCCGACGATCGTCATGAGGCCGGTCGCCATCATGACTTCGACGATGGTAAAACCGCGCAGGTGAGACTTGAGTGGTGAGAGTTTCATGAATCGGAGGCGCGCATGGCGTTGAATTGGACCCTGTAATTCTTGTTTCGGAACGTGTAGGTAACGACCACCGTCGCCGCATACACCACATTGTTGACGTCCGTGAGGCCGGGGGCGTTAACCTGGCTCACAGTAGTAACTAGCTGGCCGGTGATAATACGCGGCGTGCCGCCCTCCGGGTTCGGCTCATTGTAGACTTGGACCGTCTCCGCGGCGTGAGTCCCCAAGGTAAGGACCGCTGGAACCTCCGCTGGAGTCTTTTGCGGATTGAACGGACCTTCCGAAAGAATTTCGTCGATTTTATTCTGGGCCGCATTTTCGGCGCCCGTATAGAGTCGGGCGACCGAGGCATAATTATTTGCCTGGGCCAGGGCCCAGATAGAGCCTCCGGACAACATTCCAAGGATGGAAACAGAAACGATTATTTCGGCGAAAGTGAAGCCAGCGCTTCGACAGATCCTTAGGACGCTCCCTCGAGGGCGGGTTGCGATAAGCGAGCTAAAATTCATCTTAGCCGGCTTGTGTAGCAGCGTATATGCCAGTTAACATGGTTTTTATGGTTGTTCTACAAACCTGCCACACGGACGGCGCTGCTCGGAATAGTCGTTGGGCATTGCGATCATATTTGGACTCCAATGGAAAGGCATGCCGACGGCTCGCTCAACGCTGCTTGCTGCACTTGTGCTATTTGATGCTGATGCGAAAGACGAATCCTGCCGCTCGACGTGCGCGTCGCAGGTTGACCCAGCTTCCGACCTTACGCAGCACGCGCGTCTAGAGATCCACCGCAATTCGGCGGAGATTCGACGTGCTTAGCACGGCTTCCCGCATTGGCTGCCCTATCCGATGGCTAGAGGCCCAATCCCGCAAGGCCTCTTGCGACTCAGCATTGGGTGTGCCGATATCACTTATCGTTTGGCGATGAGCAAAATATTTTGAAAGAAAGTGATTGCCTGGTGCCCCCGCTTGCTGGTAGAAATTGTTCTGCGGGTGGTACGAAAATAATTATTGACGTTGCGACTCAATTATGACAAATATGGAAAACATCAAAAGAGCAGTAGCATCCTGAGTCGCAAAATAATCGCCAAACATAACCAATGACAACATTAACGACCAATCGTTTCCTCACCAAGGCGCTTCGCATGACGTGCTGCGCCGCTGTCCTGACCGCCTGTTCAGCGTGGGCAACCGTCGTCACGTGGCAACTGAGTCCTGTCGGTGACAACGCCAGCGTCGGGGCAATAAAGGATCTTTCTCAGCCGGGATATACCAGTACGGCGCGGGGATTCGACACCGCGGCCGCGACCGATGCCACGGGTCAATTGCTATTTAAGAAGACGCCTCAGAATGCAGCCGCCACTCTGGCTGACGCCTTGAACGAAAACCCACACACTCGCGCCACCAACGTCCAGGAGTCGCAGCCGGCCCTGTCTCATGACAGTGATCAGATCTCGACCGTCAATACACAGCCGGCGGATTCGTTTCTGATTGTTGACTCTCAGCCCCAGCCCGTTCTGCAATCTGGCGGCGCTTTGGCCCACGCATTCGACGAGGAGTTCGTCTCAGTCCCGACCGTTCAGTTCGCATCGATGACGGGTCCGAAGGATAGCTCCGGGACTTCCATGGCCGCTGTTAGCACCGATCCGGCTCCCGTTCCGGAGATGAGCGCGCTCTTTCCTATCATCGGCTTGATTGCCGCTGTTTCCTGCACTCGGATTCTTCGCCGCCGCCGGGCGGCGCAGCTGAGTGCGCCTCGAAGTCTGGCTTAGTTGTTTGTTTTGTTTGATTGGTTTGGGGCGGCCGTCTCTTGGGAGACGGCCGCTTCGCGTACACACTACTCGTGACTGCTGGTCAATCGCACCGGCCAGGCAGCGACGGAGGTCACCTCAAGGCGAAATGTGGCTGAAGCCCTGGCGGTTTCTGAACTCGGGCAGAGCCTTGGAAGGATTATCGAAGGGTGTTTTCCGCCTTTGCCACCAGAGCCTTTTCCTCTGGCAAGAGTCGGGCGTCAGCAGCGCGTTGCAGGTACTCGCGCGCTTTTTCCTTCTGGCCATCCGCTGCCAGAACTACGCCATAGTACGCCGCGACAGATGGATCTCGCAGCTGATCGGGGCTGAGCTGGTCCATCGCCTGGGCGGCACGTTTTACGTCCCCCTTTGCATAGAGAGAGAAAGCGTAGGTCGAGACGTAGGCTCCATTTGAGGGCTCCTTAGCCTGAATCTCGGCTGCGATCTTCCTCGCGCGTTCAACGTCAGCGCCGAGCAAAAGAGAAACTTGAGCCAGATTGTTTTGGAGGGGGAGGTCATTTGGCAGCGCCTCAACGAGCCGCAGGAGCGTGCGATAAAGTCCGGTGGTGTCACCCAGCTTGGCATAATGCTGATATAGCGTCTGCAAGGCCTCCAATTTGGTGTCATCGCTTTTTGCGAGAATCCAAAGGAGATCCACCGTTTCAGCCTCCCATCCCCACGCTGCGACGGTGCGCGCGAGGACGAGAAGCGCCTGGGGCTTTGCGGAAGCTTCCTTCTGGGCAGCCACCCACTCTTGCTCGGCAGGGAACTTCTTGTCTTGTTCGCGGAGCGTTCGCGAGAGATAAGCGCGGCGGAGGAAATCGAACTGCGGCCATTGCGTGGTTTTCGTGAGGTTTTCCAGTCCCGCCCAATCTTTCAAGTTCGCGTAGGCCGCGGCGAGCGCAGGCAAAACGGGCCATTTGGCCAGGGATTCCGGCGGAAGAGTCTTCGCGAACTCAACCGCGGCCGCGGCTGTTTCATTGCTGGCCATCCATGAGAGCAAAGCCGCCAGGTCCGCGGGTTTTGACGCCGCATCGTGTTCCAGTTTCTGCAAATATTCGGCGAACTCGGGATCGCGCAATTGCCGCAGAATTTCGAGATAGAGCAGGCGATCGCTGAACGGTGCTTCTGGGTAGTCTTGCAGGTCCTTCGCCAGCGATCGCATGCGATGGACATCTTCCTTCCGGGCCACGCCATCGAGAATCAGAGTCCGCGTGGCGGCCGCGCGTTGTTTTGGATCGGTCCGCAGGTGCTCGAGCACTTTCAGGGCTGATTCTCGTTTGGCCTGGTCGTTCGTCCCCAAACGGATCAATGCGAGTTGGAATTGGTATGAAGTATTGTCCGGCGCGATCTCGCTCGCCTTCGCCCAATGGATCTCGGCCTGCACTGGATTCTTCTTTATTTCGGCGAGGCGGCCGGAGGCTGCGTGATATCCCGCCGTCTGCTTCGCTGCTTCACTAAGGCCGTTCAAGGTTTTTTCCGCTGTTGTTAGGTCGTTCACTCGCAGGGCGGAGCGGATGAGGGCCAGGGAGTCCTCGGTGTTGTGCGGTTGAAGATCGACAACTTTCCGCCACCAGTCCGGCGCGGTGCGGTCTCCGGCGCGGTCGGCGATCTGGGCGATGGCGCGAGCCGCATCCGCGTTGGCCGGATTCATTTGAAAGGCGCGCCGCGCGCTCAGAGTCGCTGCCTTAACGTCACCACCGCTCAAATAGGCGGCTGCACGCCTGATCAAACGGCGCTCCTGCCAGCGATGAAAAACGGTGATCGCTCCATACCCAAGCGCGATGACGAGAACGAGACCGATGAGCCCTCCGACTATGAGCTTGATGAACCTTCGTTCGTTTTTTGCGGCTTGGATTTCCAATGGGCTGAGCTTAGGTGCGGCGTTCTTCAAGTCAATCTGGCCCAGGTGATACGCTCACGAGGGCTCGATCGCGTCATTGGATGCGTAAGCAGTATTGACGCCGGGCTTGGTCGACAATCCGGCGGCGCAGGTCGGATCGAAGAGGTGAAATTCGCCTCCCCGCTCCCGCTGAGGCCTCCTTATTCGACCTTGCCACCGCGACCGGAATACGCGAAATAGGGTGCGCCGCCTTTTTCAGAAAACGGCGATAAGTTCGGGCTGTGGCTCAGCTTGGTAGAGCGCCTGCCTCGGGTGCAGGAGGCCGCGGGTTCGAATCCCGCCAGCCCGATGTCCTCGCGATGAGCTTGCCAGAAGGTGCTCCCGTTCGCTCACTGGGCCTTCCCGATTCTTTCAATCGGACTCGACCGGCTCTCATCGCTCCCTTAGTCTTGATCATGCTTGCTGAACTAAAGGCGGGTGATCGGGCTCCGGACTTCCGCGCCCAGGCGATCGGCGGAAAATATGGCGCCGGGCAGGAGGTTTCACTGGCGGATTTCCGCGGTTCAGCGGTCGTTCTCTATTTTTATCCGAACGATGATACACCCGGCTGCACGGTTCAGGCGTGCGCCCTGCGCGATTCCTGGGGGGAGCTCAGCGCTCACGCAAACATCTTCGGCGTGAGTGTGGATTCCGGAGCCGCCCACGAGAAGTTCATCAAGAAATATCAGCTTCCGTTTCCGTTATTGTCGGATGCCGACAAGAAGATTGTGAACTCCTACGGCGTTTGGGTGGAAAAAAGCATGTACGGAAAAAAATACATGGGCGCCGAGCGCAGCACTTTCGTCATCGACAAGGCCGGACGGATTTCAGCGATTTTCCGGAAGGTCAAGCCGGAAGAGCACGTCGCGATTTTGCGTAAAGCGCTGCGCTGACGAAAAGAAGTCGGTTGCGGACACCCGCAACCGATGCTTGCGTTGCGCTCCGGGAAACCGGCATGCTGATCAACATCCTATGGGCTCCCTGAAGAAACGACGAAAAGCGAAGATCTCCAAGCACAAGCGCCGCAAGCGCATGAAGGAGAATCGCCACAAGAAGCGTTTGCGTTACAAGTCGTAAAGCCGCGCTCACTTTTCGCTTGGTCGTTAGCCGGCGGTGGCCTGGTTTGCACGTCCCTGCCGTCGCCGTTAAGGTGCTCGAAATGAGGTTTGGGAAGCATTGGTGCAGCGCATCTCTTCGGCACGTTCTCCTCCTCGGCCTGTTTTTTTCTTCCTTGCAAACAGCGCTCGCGCGTCCCGCGGTCCCACCGCCGGTCCCGAAGGAATCCAGAACGGTGGCGGCGAAAAAAGCTCTGCCACAGGATGATTCCTTCACACTCGTGCCGGCGAAAGATCTGGCGCTTCAGCCCGAGAACGTGCGTAAAGCCAATGCCCTGGTCGATTTCGTGGAAGGCTCCCGTTTGGAAGAGAATGCGGAGATGGACGGCGCGCTCGCGGCTTATCAAAAAGTGCTCACCTTCGACCCCGGCCAGGCCGAGCTGGCCCTTCGCGTCGCGGCCTTGCTGAGCCGCCAGGAAGATTTTCCGCGGGCAATCGATGTCTTGAAGGACGCCATCAAGGCAAACCCCAAAGAGCCCGCGCCTTACCTGCAGCTTTCGTTCATTTACGCGAAGTACCTTAAGAAGACAGACCAGGCGCTAAAATACGCGAATCAGGCCGTCGTCCTCGATCCAAAAAATTTCGACGCCTATCAGCGCCTTTATGAAATCGAAATGACCGTAGGCGGCTCCGCCAAAGCGCTCCAGGCCCTCGAACGCGCAGCCAGCGCCAAAAGTGACGATCCCGCCTTCTGGATCAGGCTGGGCAAGCTTTATGCCGCCATCGTGTTCCGGTCGGAGATCGAACCGAAGCCGGAGGAGATCAAGCGCGTCAACGATTTTTTCAGAAAGGCCGCCGAGAAGGCGGGAGACGATTCCAATGTCCTGAAGGATGTAGCGGATTATTTCGCGGCTTCCCGCCAGATCCAGGAGGCCATTCCGCTCTACCTCAAAGTTCTGGAGTTACAACCGGACGACTCGAATGCCCGCGAAAAACTGGCTTCCGGATTCGTCCTGACAAACCAGCAGGGAAAAGCAATCGAGCTTTTGCAGGAAATCATCCAGAAACATCCGGAAAAATATCAGGTTTATGATTTGCTCGCGCAGCTCCTCGATGAGGGTGCCCGCGCCCTCTCTCGCGCAAATCAGCCGGGACCGGCCAAAGCTGAATTCGCAAAAGCCGCCGCGAACTATGAGCAAAGTCTGCTGATCAAACCGGGGCGGGCGAACACCTATTTGCGCCTGGCGGAATTGCTCATCGGGCCACTCAAGGAAAGCGAACGCGCGGTCAAGGTGCTCACGGACGCGCGGCAGCGTTTTCACAACATTTCAGAGTTTACCTTCTACCTGGCCATTGCCCTTCGTGAAGCGAAACATCCGCAGCAAGCCGTCACCACCTTTGAAGAGGCTCTCAATGAAGCCCAGGCCGGAAATGAGGAAATGCTGACCGCGCGATTTTACTTTGAGTACGGGGCGGCCGCGGACCAGGCGGGACTTTACGACAAGGCGGCCGACCTGCTCCGGAAGTCCATTGCGCTCGATCCCGGCAATGCCGCCGAAGCCTATAACTACATTGGATTTATGTGGGCCGAGCACAATCTTCATCTCGACGAAGCGGAAGAGATGGTTGGCCGCGCCCTTCAACTCGACCCGAACAACGGAGCTTATCTCGATAGCCTTGGCTGGGTTTATTATCGCAAGGGCAAGTACGAGGACGCCCTGAACGAGCTCTTGCGCGCCGTGCAAAATCTTGGGCACGATGATCCCATCGTTTTCGAGCACATCGGCGACACCTATTCCAAATTGAACCGGGTTGCTCAAGCGCTCGATTTCTGGCAGCGGGCAAGTGCCTTGAATCCTGAAAATAAACTACTGGCGGACAAGATCGAAAAAACCAAGACCACAATCAGTCAGGGCCCACCGGAGAAGATCAATCGCTAGCCTAATTTCAAATGCAGCTCGCGTGGCAGGACGGCTACGTCCCGCTTTATTGCCCTTCAGCGAATGACAAACTACCCCACACCCTGGCAGCACAAGACGTTGTGGGCTGCGCTCACCGCCCTCTGTGTGGTTCTGCTTATTGTCATAGCGTGCTCGGTCGTCTGGATCACGGGCAACGTGATCGGGTTCCTTCAGCCGATCCTGATTCCAGTCGCGATCGCGGTCATCCTCGCCTATCTCCTCGCTCCGCTGGTCACAAAAATGACCGAGCACGGATTGGGGAGGACAAAGGCGATCCTGGCGCTTTTCACGATCGCCTTTCTTTCCATCGGCGTTTTAATCGCGTGGCTTGCGCCCGTCGTTTCCATGCAGGCGGCCAGCGTCACCCGCGAGCTGCCGCAATACACCCTCAAAGCGCGGGACCAGGTCGTCGATCTCATCTTCCGGTACGATCGAGTGTTCGGGAGCCTCGGTGTAAAACGGGAAAAAAAATCCACGCCGACGACGGGCTTTGTGAACTGGCTGCTCGCATCACCGACGCCGGCCGCATCCCCCAAATCATCTCCCGTGATTCTGCCCGCACCTCCAACGGTGGCCTCCGCCGCCGTGGCCGCGGCAAATCCTTCCGCTTCTCCCCCGGCCAGGGAAACAATCGCGCCCGCGCCTACGACGCTCACTTCAGCCGACCGCCAGCAGATTCAGGAATGGGTTCAAAAACAATTGCCAAACCTGGAGCGCCAATTGCCTTATTTGAGCGAAAAAATCTGGACGCTCCTAAAGCAAAGCATTGGCGGGTTTCTCGGGGTGACCGGCTTCCTGCTGAGCCTTGTCATGGTTCCGATTTATCTATTCTTTCTCTTAAAAGAGAGCCCCGCGATCGAAAAACGGTGGCGGGAATATCTACCGCTTCGGAATTCCCCCCTGAAAGATGAAGTGGCCGCCGTCCTCTCGCAGATCAACAACTACATCATCGCTTACTTTCGGGGTCAGCTTCTCGTTTGTCTCATCGACGGCGTATTGATCGGCATCGCCCTTTACTGCGTCGGGCTGAATTTTGCCCCGCTCATTGGGCTGCTCGTTGTCGTCCTGACGATGATTCCCTATGTCGGCATCATTCTCTGCTGGGTGCCGGCCGTCCTCATCGCCGCGGCGCAATGGGGCGATTGGTGGCATCCGCTCCTCATCACGGCCGTCTTCATCGTGGTGCAGAATCTCGAAGCGATTTTCATTGCCCCGCGCATTGTCGGCAATTCCGTCGGCTTGCATCCGATGACGGTGATCGTCTCCATTTTCGTATGGGGCTTGCTTATTGGGGGATTGCTCGGGCCGATTCTCGCCGTGCCTCTCACGGCCACGGCGAAGGTCCTGCTCGCCCGCTACGTGTGGGGCCGCCGTCTGCGGGAAAAGGTGGCTGACGCTGTCGAGCAAGTCCCGGTCGTGAAAGAATCGGAAAGCGCGGCGCAGGCTTAGGTTTCGCTGCTTCGAAGTTGATTCGGGCCGCGCAGTTGCATTCGCGTCTCCTGCAAGGATAGAAAACCCGGCGATGCCAAAACACAGTCGAATTCGACGCAAGCGGCGGGTCAAAGCTCCGGGGGCCGCGATCTTCACGCCGGCGCGGGCCGCTATTTGCGCCGGCGCCCTGATCGCCGGTTTCGTCCTGGGCATGCTCCTTCTTACCTACGGACCGGAGGCCTACGGCGGGTGGCGTGAGGCGCGCCGGCTCAGGCGCGCCTCCGAAATGCTGGCACGGCAGGACCTGGAGGGCGCGACGCGCGTTGCGCGCGAGGTTTTGGAGAGCCGCCCGGATTCTCTCGCCGCCTTTTACATCCTGGCGGAGGCGAGCGAGAAACAAAACCTGCCTCAGACCGTGGCGTGGCGCGCGCAGATCGCCCGCCTCGCACCGCATCGTCTCGACAGCCACCTTAACCTCGCTTCGGCCGCGCTTCGCTTTGGCCAGCTCGATACTGCACGCAAAGCGCTGGATCATGTCGCACCGGCGGAGCGCGAACGTGCGGCCTATCACGTCGTCGCCGGTTGGCTCGCTCGCGCCCAGGGGAGTGACGACGAGGTCGAGCAGCATTTTGCCGCCGCGGTGAGCCAGGAGCCGGGCAATGATCTCTACCAATTTAACCTCGCCGTGCTTCGGATCCGCTCGGACTCTGCGGAAAAAAGCGAAGAGTCGCGCGCCGTCCTGGAACGGTTGAGTAAGGTGCCCGCGTTTCGCGCTGGTTCGCTCCGCGCCTTGCTCGCCGACGCCGTGCAACGCAACCAGCTCGAACGGGCCGACACGCTTGCCCAGGATTTGCAAATGAGTCAGCAGGTCACTTTCGCTGATTATCTCCTTTGTCTTGAATTTTATCGGAAACTGGACCAGGCCAGGTTTGCCGCGCTCCTCGAAAAAGTGAAACCCGTCGCGGCCCGCACGCCATCGGATCTCGCCCTTTTGATGGAATGGCTGAACAAGAATGGCCTCGCGGCGGATGTCCTCAAATGGATGGAAAAACTCCCCGCGGAGCTGACCACGAATCCTCCGCCGGCCATTGCGGTCGCGGATGCCTTCATCGAAGGAAAAAACTGGTCGCGGCTTAAACGCTGGACGCGCAGCAGCTCGTGGGGGGACTACGAATATGTTCGGCTGGCCTATCAGGCCTACGGGTCGAAGCAGTCGCGCCAATCCGGAAGCGACGCCGAGTTTTCTTCGCTCTGGCGCTCCGCGGAGCGAGCCGCGGCCGATCAACCTGAGCGCGAGATTCAACTGGCCCGGCTGGCGGCGAAGTGGAACTTCTCCGCGGAGGCGGAGCAACTGTGGCTCCGGGTCTCGAAGGACGCTCCTTCACGGCGCGAAGCGCTCGATGCGCTCTTCCGGATTTACCGCTCGAACAACGATCTTCCGAATCTTTATCGCACGGCGCAGCGTTTGCATGAGAGTTCGCCTAACGAATCCAACGTGGCGGCGGACTACGCCCGTCTTGCCCTTCTGGTGGATCAGAATGCAACCGAAGGTCATCGCGTGGCGAAGGAAGCCTACGAGCGAGCGCCGACGGACGTGAACGCCGCGCTGACTTTCGCCTTTTCGCTCTACGGCCTTGGCCGCACGGCGGAGGGAATCGAGATCATGAAAAAGCTGCCCGCCGAGGGGTTGCATGATCCGCATGCGGCCGTCTATGCGGCCGTTCTGCTCCTCGATGAAAACCAGGTCGCCGCCGCCCAGGAATATATCGCCACCGCGCAAGCCGGGCCGATTTTTCCTGAGGAAAAAAAACTGCTCGACGAAGCGCTCGAAAAAGCCGGCGCGCCCGGTCCGAGCCCGTCACCTCTGGCGACCGCGACCCCGTAGTTGGAAAATCAGCGCGCCGCCTGCATGGCCTTCTCCACCACGGCCGCGGCGAGCCCCTGGGTTGCTTCATCCAGAGCGGCGTTGGCTGCTTGCAGCTTCCTGACGTCGTTCGTCTCCAGGGCTTCTCGCAGTTTGGCCGCGGCGCCGAGGATCGTTTCCTTTTCCGTCGCGTCCACGGCATCGCCCACTCGTTGAAACGCGGTCTCCACCGCGTCGAGCATCTCCTCAGCCTTTAACTTGGCCTCCGTCCAGACCCGCGCGCTCATGTCGTCGAAAGCGTGCTCCAGCGATTCGGAGATCATCGCTTCCACGGCTTCGTCGGAGACATCGACCGCGCTGTTGATTTCCACCGTGTTTTCCCTTCCTGTCTCTGTGTCCCGGGCCAGCACGTGGAGAATTCCATTGGCGTCGATTTCGAATTGGACGCCGACGCGAGCGGCCCCTTTGGGCGCAGGCTCAAATTCAATTTCGAATTGTCCCAGGGCCCAGTTGTCGCGCGCCATTTCCCGTTCCCCCTGTAGCACCGTGATCGACATCGACCTCTGATTGTTTACCGCCGTGGTAAACATCTCGCCGGCTTTGATTGGAATCGTCGAATTCCGCGGAATGATCACATTCATCAAGCCGCCGAACGTCTCGATCCCGAGCGAGAGCGGCGTCACGTCCAGGAGCACCACATCGCGCACGGCTCCCGACAGGATGCCTCCCTGAATCGTGGCGCCGATCGCGACCGCCTCATCCGGGTCTTGCGAAGTGTTTGGCTCGCATCCGAAAATCTCGCCGACCACTCTCCGGACCAGGGGCATTCGAGTCGCGCCGCCGACGAGAATTACCTGGTCAAGATCCGCTGGCGTTAGCTTTGCGTCCGCAAGAGAGCGAAGGCAATGCGCTCGCGTCTTTTCAACGATCGGGCGGCTCAACCGTTCGAGTTCTTCGCGAGATAGCACCGTGGAAAAGTTGGTCGCCCCCTCGAGAAACAGAATTTCAATCCCGGCGCTTTCAGCAGTGGAAAGCCGGTGTTTCGCCTCGATCACCGCCTCGCGCAGCCGCGCAATGGCCTCGGCTTTGGTGCTGGAAAAACCTTTCGTTCTGAGATGGGCCAGGACGGCGCCATCGATATCGTCGCCGCCCAGGCGTGTATTGCCAGTTGTCGCCAGCACTTCGAAAACACCGTTGTTCAACTCCAGAATCGAGATGTCGAACGTGCCTCCACCCAAATCGTAAACAGCGATTTTTGCCCGGCTGCGCAATTTATCGAGCCCATAGGCCAGCGCGGCCGCCGTCGGTTCATTCACGATTCGCTCGACCGTGAAACCCGCCAATTCGCCGGCGCGTTTCGTCGCGCTGCGTTGCGCGTCATTGAAATACGCCGGGACGGTAATGACGGCCCGCGGGAGCGAACGCCCCAGCGCCTCCTCCGCGTCGGCCTTGAGCTTGCGCAGGATCAGCGCGGAAATTTCTTCGGGTGAATAACGGAGGTCATTTGCGACTGCGCGAACCGGTTGTCCGTTTCGGCGTTCGATTTGGTAGGAAACGTCAGCATCGTTTTCATGCAGCTCGTCGCCGCGCAGCCCGATGAAGCGCTTGATGGAATAAATTGTCTGGGCCGGCTTGAGCGTGCGCATGCGTGCCGCCGCCTGCCCCACCAGCGGCTCGCCCCCTGCCGGGAAGTGAACAACCGAAGGCGTCAATCGCGCCCCGTTTCCATCGGCGATCAGGATCGGAAAGCCCGAGTCCATCACTCCGATGAGCGAATTCGTCGTGCCAAGATCAATGCCAACGATGGATTCCATTTAGCGAATTAACGACTTGTGATTTAGCGAATGAAGAATACGCGGCGCTCGTGTTGCTCTCAACCAATCGCTAATTCATTAAGCGCTCAGTCGCTAATTTCTTCTCAGTCTTTGTAGGGATCGACGATATCTTTTCCCGCCATCGCCACCCCGAGCGGAGTCAACGTGTGCAAAATCCGAATCGTGCCGGCGTGCGCCGCGAGCACCTCCGGCAACCGTCGATAAGCTTGCGGCGCTTCATCGAGGTCCCCGCCGCGCAGGACCACGCCTCTGTCCGCGATCCATTTCATCATCTCGTCGTGCCGGACGAGTCCTTGCGTCCGGACCCGTTTGCCTCCCACCTTCACGAACCGGCCCTTCGCGGCCGTGCGCGACATGATTCGCCCTGCGCCGTGCACCGTGGAAAAAAGCGCTTCTCGCGATGCCGGAGAGTCTACTCCTTCGACGATGACGGCATCATCCCCCATGCTTCCGCCGATAAAGCCTTTCTGCCCGGGGAACGCCGGCGTGGCGCCCTTGCGCACGACCCAATATTGCTCGCCGTCATGCTCTTCCTGCCAGGCGAAGTTGTGGTGGTTGTGGATCTCCTCCACGATCTGGGCGCGCAGAATTCCGCGCACGACATGTCGCGCTACCGCCTCTCGCCCAGCGTAAGCGTAACGGCCCGCCAGCGTCATGGCTGCGATATAGTCAACGCCCAGCGGAGTCGCGTCCCAGACGACCGTGGGAGGCACATCCATTCCGTCTTTTCCGCCGGCCTCTTTCAGAAAATGAGTCGCGGTCTTGTGCCCGAGGCCGCGCGATCCAAAATGGACCCCGACCCAAATCCGATCGGTCTCATCAGCGAAGATGTCGACATAGTGATTGCCGCCTCCGACCGTCCCGAGTTGTGCCGCCGCGCTCTGCTTTAGATCAGCCAACGGCCGCAAACTCCAGGCTGGATCTTCAAATAGTTCGTGATCGATCCGCGTCTTGCTGGTCCGGCCGACACCGAACGAAATGTCGCGCACGACATCGTTCATGATCTCTCCCATGGCCGAGGCAATTTGCGGACGCGTCGCGTCACTACGGATCGCGAGATTGCCACAGGCGATGTCGAACCCGACGCCGGAGAGGGATATCTTCTCTTTATAAGCAAGGACGCCCCCGATCGGCTGCGCGTAACCCTTATGGCCATCGGCGCACAAGACTGCCCGCTCGCCGCCGGCCGCCACGCACCGTTCGATTTGCGCGATTGTTGCTTCGTCGTGTTCGCCGAAGATTTTCGTTTTCATTCGGTCAACCTCTGAACAGCCGCGACGCGCCAGTCCTCCACATCCGCGCGCGATTCTACTCGCGCCGGGGAAATGATTGCTTTCGCGGAATCGAAAAGCACTTCAGTGAAAGGGAGGACGACCGAAGCCGCCAGGTCAATTTTCGCGGAGAGCGTCATCCTTTTGTAAATCAGGCTCAGGTGCGGATTCAGTTGGTATTCGTTGGGCCCGGCTGACGCTTGCTGGAGGGCCCGGCAGAGGTGCGACAGAGCCGGGCTCGATTCGAACTGCACAAACACCGTCTTGGTAAATTCATCGGAATATTGGATGCCGCGGACCGAAAGCCGGAACGGGCGGCACTCAGCTAGCGCGTGGTTCAGGGCCTGGGTCGGGTTGTCGTTTTCCTGATCGCCCGCATAAATTGTGACGTGCGGCTCGAAGACAGGCGCATCAAACCGCGCCGCGAGTTCGGCGATCACCGAAGCGAAAAAACTTCGCGCGGGCTCCGCCGGCATGAGCCAATAGGCCACGATTGTTTTCCATTCGCGCTCGGGCATCTCCGACTCTCAGGCCACCAAACCGGCAGCTCAACGGCCGGTTTCGTTTTTCAGCCTGCGCTCCCCAGCCCGGAGACGAAGACCACAGCCATGTGCTATTGTCTCAGCATGCTAACCAACGTTCTCGGGACCGAACTTCGCTGTTGTTGTCGCGATCCGATGACTGGTTTTTATCGAGACGGCTACTGCCGGACCGGCCCGGATGATATCGGTCAACACACGGTTTGCGTAAAGGTGACCCGCGAATTCCTCGACGACTCCGTTTTCCAGGGGAACGACCTCGTGACCCCGCATCCGGAATGGGGGTTCCCCGGTCTCGAGCCGGGTGACAAATGGTGTCTTTGCGCGTCGCGCTACCAGGAGGCGCTGAAGCGCGGCGTAGCGCCGCCGGTCGACCTCGAGGCGACCCACTCCTCTGCGATCGAATTCGTTACCCTCGAAGAACTGAAAGCCCACGCCCTGGAGAGCTGAGCTGCAATTCCGTTCTGGAAATGTAGCGGATCACCGGCCACCGTATCGCCGATTTGAAACTGCCGTTCAGCCTATTTCTCGCACTTCGCTATCTGAAACCGAAGCGGACGTTCGTTTCGATCATCACGCTCATTTCCATCATCGGGGTGACGCTCGGTGTCACCGTCCTCATTCTCGTCATTTCAGTCATGACGGGCTTCGACCGCGAGTTGCGGCAAAAGGTCATCGATTTCGACGCGCACATTTTGGTCTCAACCGAGGAAGTTCTGCGCGATTGGCGCGCCCTGACCGAGAAAATCCGGAACACGCCCGGCGTCGTTGGGACCGCGCCGTACGTGCAAGGACCCGTCATCGTCGAGTTTCAGACCAAGCGCCTCGCTCCCATGATTCGCGGGATCGATCCGGCGGAAGAAGAAAAAGTCGTGCCGTTGAAAAAGTTCCTCAAGCAAGGCGCGCTCGATCTCGAGGGCGAATCGACCGTGCTCGGGGTGGAATTGGCCCGCAAACTCCAGATCGGTATAGGCGACAAGTTGACGGTTTATTCGCCTGGCAACCTCGGCGAAATCCTCGACGGCATAAAACACTTGGAGAAAACCCAGGGCGCGGAAGAACGGCAGGCGATCGATAAACTGCGGGAGGTCGTCTTGCCGAAGGAACTGACTGTGACCGGCATATTCGAGACCGGCCATTATCTGCACGATTCGGAATTCCTGCTCGTTCCGGTGTACGTCGGGCAGGAACTCTACGGCCTCGGCGACGCTTTGCATGGCATCACGGTCAAGACGGTCGATCCTTACGGGGCGGACCGCGTGAAAAAGGCCATCGAGCTGTTTCTAAACCCGCCCGAGTACGCCCAAACGTGGATCGAAATGAACAACACGTATTTCGAAGCCATTCGCCTGGAGCGCACGGTCATGTTCTTCCTTCTCTTCTTCATCGTCATCGTGGCTGCTTTCGGCATCATGAACACGCTTATCACCGTAACCGTGCAAAAGACGCGGGATATCGGCATCATGAAAGCGATCGGCGCCAATATCTGGCAAATCGTCTGGGTTTTTCTCGGTCAGGGTTTGGTCGTGGGAGTTTTTGGAACGCTGACCGGGCTTGGTTTGGGCATGACCCTGATCCGCTACCGGAACCCGGTCAGCCAATGGCTGGCAAACACGCTCCATATCGAGATCTTTCCAAAGCAGGTGTATCAATTCTCGGAAATCCCGGCGGAAGTGGTGCCGCGGGACGTCGCGATTATTTGTATCGGCGCCTTCGTGATTTGCTGGATCTTCGCGCTTATCCCTGCGTATCGGGCCGCGCGGCTCGATCCTGTTACGGCATTGCGCTACGAATAAAGCGAAATGCGTTGTCATCCCGAGCCGCGCAGACGGCGAGGGACCTCTCAGGCGCTCTTGAATTACTCAGACAAGAAGCCGCGATGTTCGTAAGTGCTCGCTTCGTGGATCGCGCAAGAGGTTTTGTGTGCGTTTCCCTGCGGCTGTGAGGTCCCTCGCCGTCTGCGCGGCTCGGGATGTCATGCTTGTGGCCCTGATTCGAATGGATGTAGTTTGCTGTATGAGCCGCCTCGTTTTTCTTCCGTTATTCACCTTCATCACGGTTTCTTCTCTCCCGGCCCAAATCGATCGAATCACGGGCAAACCTTTCGCCACTCGCTCGGAAGTCGTGGCCCGCCATGGCATGGTCTGCACCAGCGTGCCTCTGGCGACGCAGATCGGACTCGACGTGCTGAAAAAGGGAGGAAGCGCCGTCGACGCCGCGATCGCCGCGAACGCAGCCCTCGGGTTGATGGAGCCCGTCTCCAACGGCATTGGCGGCGATCTCTTCGCGATCGTTTACAGCGCAAAGGAGAACAAGCTCTACGGCCTGAACGGAAGCGGACGCTCGCCGCTGGGCCTGAGTTACGACCAGATGAAAGCGGAATTGGCCAAGCTGAACCGCGAGAGAATTCCGCCGCACGGGATGCTCCCGATCAGTGTCCCGGGCTGTGTCGATGCCTGGGCGGAGTTGCATAGGAAATTCGGAAAGCTTTCGTTAGGCGACGATCTTTCGGGGGCTATTCGTTACGCGGAGGAAGGGTTTCCGGTGACGGAGCTGATCGCCTGGTACTGGGGCCGGAGCGTGCCGCTTTACAGCAAATTGCCCGGGGGATTTCTCCAAACCTACACCATGGATGGAAAGGGGCGGGCGCCGGCCAAGGGCGACATCTTCAAGAATACCGCGCTTGCCCAGACCCTGCGTCTGATCGGAGAGAAGGGACGCGACGTTTATTACAAAGGCGAACTGGCGGACAAAATCGACGCGTTCATGCAGGCGAATGGCGGTTACCTGCGCAAAGCCGATTTCGAGAAGCACACCTCCACGTGGGTCGATCCTGTTTCCGTGAATTACCGCGGTTACGACGTTTTCGAATTGCCGCCAAACGGCCAGGGCATCGCCGCCCTCCAGATGCTGAATGTCCTGGATGGGTTCGATCTGCGCGCGATGGGCTTCAATTCGGCTTCCACGTTGCACGCCATGATCGAAGCGAAAAAACTTGCCTGGGCCGACCGCGCGAAGTTCTACGCCGACCCGGCGTTCTCAAAGATCCCGCTGGCCGGCTTGCTCTCGAAACCGTACGCGGCCGAGCGCCGGAAGCTCATCGACCCGGAACGTGCTGCGCGCAAAGTCGCTCCGGGGAATCCGCCCCTGAAGGATGGCGACACGATCTACCTCTGCACCGCGGATGACGAGGGCAACATGGTCAGCCTCATCCAAAGCAATTATCGCGGAATGGGAAGCGGTATCGTGGTTCCCGGGCTCGGGTTCATGTTCCAGGATCGGGGCGAATTATTTACGATGGAGCCTGGCCACGCGAATGTTTACGCGCCCGGTAAACGTCCGTTCCAGACCATTATTCCAGGCTTCGTCATGAAGGACCAGAAACCGTGGCTTGCGTTCGGCGTGATGGGTGGGGGAATGCAACCGCAAGGGCACGTCCAGGTGCTCACCAACCTGATCGACTTCGGCCTTGGGGTGCAGGAAGCGGGTGACGCCTCGCGCTGGCAACACGAAGGCGATAGCGAACCAACCGGCGAGCAGCTGACCGAGACGGGCGGGTACGTGAATGTCGAGAGCGGTGTGCCGTATGAGACCGTGCGGGATCTGAAGAAAAAAGGTCACGACGTTCGTTACGACGTCGGTGGTTACGGCGGTTATCAGGGGATCAAGGTGGAGATGCACGACAGCCAGCGCGTTTACGTGGGAGCGAGCGAAAGCCGCAAAGACGGACAGGCAGCGGGATACTGATTTGTGGACGATTCTTGCTTGTCATCCCGAGCCGCGCAGACGGCGAGGGACCTCGCAAGCGCTCAATCGCTTTCGCGACGCATTGAGCGTTGCCGTCGGGCGGAGCGTAATCGCCTTTGAATAACGCACCCCGCGACTGTGAGGTCCCTCGCCGTCTGCGCGGCTCGGGATGACACGCAGCGGCGCGCGATGACAACAGCGACGCGTGAACTAACTAGGCCATCGACACAGCCTTGATGTTCACAAACTCGCGGATACCCTCCGCGCCGAGTTCGCGGCCAAAGCCCGAGCGTTTTGTCCCGCCAAACGGCAGCCGCGGGTCCGAGGCCACCATGCTGTTGATGAACACCATTCCGGCCTCGAGTTCGGAGGCGAACCGTTCCTTCTCGGCCGCGTCATTCGTCCAGGCGCTTGCTCCCAGGCCGAAGGAACTGTCGTTGGCAATCTTGATCGCCTCCGCCGCATCGGACACCCGGAAAAACGACGCAACCGGACCGAAAATCTCTTCTCGATAGGCCGGCGAATTGCGCGGAATATCTGTGAGGACGGTCGGTTCGTAGAAAAATCCCGCGCGCTGGAGCCGTTTCCCGCCGGTGACCAATTTCGCTCCCGCCTCGATGGAATCCCGCACCTGTTTATCAACTCCATTTAAAATCGCTTCCGTCGCCAGCGGCCCAATCTCCGTTTTCGGATCGAGCGGATCTCCAACCTCGAGCGATCGCATCCGCTCTACAAATCCTGAGACAAACTGGTCGTATATTTGTTCCGATAACAGAAAGCGTTTCGCGGCGATACAGGATTGGCCCGTATTGAGCGTCCGCGCTGTTACCCCCGTTTTGATGGCCGCTTCGAGGTCGGCGCTCGGCATGACGATGAAGGCGTCGCTTCCACCCAACTCGAGCACGCTCTTCTTGATCTGGCGCGCTGCGGCGCTCGCCACTTCGCGGCCGGCGCGCTCGCTGCCGGTCAGCGTCACGGCTTTCACCCTCGGATCATCGATCAAGCTCCGCGTTTGTTCCGTTTCGATGAGCAGGGTCTGAAAGACACCTTCCTCGAAGCCGGCGCGCCGGAAAATATCTTCGATCGCGACCGCGCACTGGGGAACGTTCGCCGCGTGTTTGAGCAAGGCGACATTGCCTGCCATCAGGGCCGGCGCCGCGAAGCGGAAGACCTGCCAGAAGGGAAAATTCCAGGGCATGATCGCGAGGACGGCGCCGATCGGCTCGTAACGCACGTAGCTCCGCGTCGCATCGGTTGGCATGGTTTGCTCTGCGAGAAAATGCTCGGCGTTCTCCGCGTAGAAGCGGCAACCGCGCACACATTTCGTTATCTCTTCGATTCCCGCGCGCAGGAGTTTTCCCATTTCGAGCGTTGCGATTCGCGCGAGCCGCTCCTTGTCTTGCTCGAGCAATTGGGCCGCGGCCATCATCCGCTCCGTTCGTTCAGCGAAGGATGTTCGACGGTGTTGCCCGAAAGCGGCCGCGGCCTTGGCCAGTTTTCCTTCGATCTGCCGCGAATCGAGCGAATCGAACCGCTTGAGGGTTTCACCGGTAGTCGGGTTGATGGATGCGATTGGCATAGGTGGATCGTGCGCTCCGCGCGCGATGAGAAAATCTACCGCCGAAAGGTTTCGGCGCATTATTTAACATCGCGCGATCCCGCGGTGGCGGGACGCGATCCACCTACAGCCGCAGACCCTTCGGAATCAACAGACGATCCAGCAGATCAAAACTCCACTGCACGAGCAAAGCGAGAATGGCGGCGGGAATCGCGCCCTGCAAAATCGTGGCGTGATCGTTCAAGTTCAGGCCGCTCAGAATGGGTTCGCCGAGACCACCGGCGCCGATCAACGCCGCGAGCGTGGCCGTGCCGATGTTGATCACCGCGCTTGTTTTTATTCCACCCAAAATCGTGCGTGAGGCGATCGGCAAATAGATTTTCCAAAGGCGCGCTGAGGGTTCGAGGCCCAGGGCAATCGCCGATTCGCGGATGGGCGGCGCGATGTCTTGCAGTCCGGTCGCCGTGTTGCGAACAATCGGCAGCAGCCCGTAAAGGAAAAGCGCAGCAATCGCGGTCCGCGGGCTGATTCCGAAAAATGGAACCGGAACGAGCAGTGCGAGCAGCGCCAACGAGGGAATCGTTTGCACTGCGCCGGTCACCGCGAGAATCGCCTGGCCCAGCGCGCCGCCACGGCTGGCGGCGACGCCGAGCGGAATCCCGACGATGACCGATAACAAAAGGGAGATGCCGGCCAGTTCGAGATGTCGCGAAGTCCAGCGGATCAGCTTGTGCGTTAGAGTCTCACCCGTGTGCGTTGCGCGCGGTGGCGCGCCATCGCCTTGGAAATACAGGTCGGCTGCTCGCGCATAATTTTTGGTTCGTTCCGCCTCGGCATTCAGCCGGATCATCCGCTTCTCGTCCAACGTTCCCTCGAGGCCGTGCAACACCTCGATCGCCTTCGACGGCAAGGCCAATCGATAGAGGAACACCGCTTTGTACTGCGGGAAAAACCGAAGATCGTCTTCCAACACCAGCAGATCGTTCTCGGCAATTTTTGCGTCGGTGGAGTAGGCATCTTTGACATCGATCGAACCATTGCGGAGCGCGGCGTAGCCGAGACCGTGATCGATCCCCGAGACGTTATTTGTTGGAAGCTGATACTTCTCCGCGAGCGGGCGCCAGCCAGCCTGGCGGATGAGAAATTCGTGCGTCAGGCCAAACTTCAGCTCCGGGTGGTTACGCAGGTCGCTGATCTTATTAATCTGCAATCGCCCTGCCGCCCCTCGCCGCATCACCAGGGCATAGGTATTGTTGAAACCAAGCTCCTCCGTTATGCCGACACCAAACTTCGCCAGCTCTTCTCGGATAACCGTTGTCGAGGCCGTTGGAGATTCTTTAAGGATTTCCTCACCGATGGTGCCGGTGTATTCCGGATAAAATCCGATCTGGTTTGTCCGAAGCGCTTCCCAAAGAATGATCGTACCTCCCATGCCCTGGCGGTGTTCCGTGGGGATGCCCGCATTTTCCATCGCGCGTTGCGCGATCTCGGCCAGGACGTAGGACTCCGTGAATTTTTTGGAACCGACCAGGATTGGCTCCGCCAGAGAAGTGGACGCTCGAACAACGCAAAGCGCGGCAAGCAAACCAAGGAGGGGCGGTTTACAAACCGCCCTCTTAAAACGGTGGGCGGTTTGTAAACCGCCCCTCCTTGATGCGAACCTCATAGCACGGTCAATCCCCGTTGCGCGTTGATGAATTCAGTCACGAAAGCACTCGCCGGGTTCGTACGCAGTTCCTCCAAAGTTCCGATTTGCACGATGCGGCCTTCGCTCATCAACACAATCTCGTGACCCAGATAAGCCGCTTCGGCCAGATCGTGGGTGACAAGAACGGCAGTTTGCTTTAGCCGGGCGAAAATCTCTTTCAGATCTTTTTGCAGGGCGGCACGGACGAGGGGGTCGAGCGCGCCCAGCGGTTCGTCGAGCAGGAGCAACTCCGGAGAAAGCGCCAACGCGCGCATGAGACTGATGCGCTGACGCTGGCCGCCCGAAAGCTCGAGAGGATAGCGATCGAGCGCCGTCTCGGGGAATCGCGTCAGGGTGCAGAGCTCGGCGAGCCGGCTGTTCATTTCGGAAGGCGGTCTTTTCAGGTGTGCCGCCATGAGGAGAACATTTTTTCGCGCCGTGAGGTGCGGAAACAATCCGCCATCCTGAATGACGTAACCGATCCGGCGGCGGAGTTGCGCGAAATGGGCCGGCGTCATCGGCGCGCCGTCGAATTGCATTGTTCCGGCGTCCGGCTCGAGCAAGCCGATGATCAGGCGCAACAGGGTCGATTTGCCGCAACCACTCGGGCCGATCAGAACAGTGGTCTGGCCGCGCTCGATGGCAAGATCCGAGGGATGGAGCGCAGCGGCGGCGCCATATTTCTTGCTGACCCCGATTAGCTTTACCAGCGAATGCATTTTGAAGGCGCCATGGCGCTAGGTGAATCCGAGCCTAATGCCTGTCATTCCGAGCGAAGTCGAGGAATCTCTAGCTAATCGCGAGCGTTAGCGAGAAAGGAAGGCCGCAGAACAGACACAAAGCGCAAATTCGTCGACCCGTGGTCCAATCTAGAGCGAGAGATTCCTCGACTTCGCTCGGAATGACAACGGAGAAAGAGAAGCTGAACTAGCGCACTCACCGGCGGCTATTCTGCCACGGTGAAATGGAAGACGGCAAACAACTGCCGAGGATCCGTCCAAACGCGCGCCAGCCGGAAACCGGCCGAGACCGCGAGCCGGGCGAACCCTTCCTGGGTGTACTTGTAAGAAAACTCCGTGATAATCTTTTCGCCCCGCGAAAAATGAAATTCCCTGCCGCCCACATGGACGGTTTGTTCCGCTTCGCTGATCAGGTGCATCTCGATCCGCCCGTGGCGCTCGTTGTAAATCGACTGGTGCCGCCAGAGCGGGAGGTTGAAGTCCGCGCCAAGCTCGCGGTTCGCCCGCGCGAGCAGGTTTAAGTTGAATTCCGCGGTGACGCCCGCGCTGTCGTTGTAGGCCGCTTCCAGAACGCCGCGGTCCTTTTGAAGATCGACGCCAATGATTAGTCCGCCGCTCTTGCCACAAAGCCGGCAGACGCGCCGCAGGAAATGCTCGGCGATATCCGGCTCGAGATTTCCGATGGTCGAGCCGGGGAAATAGACGGCGACGTGGTCCGGTTTTCGGGTTGCCCTCGGCAATTGCAGGGGCTGCAAGTAATCGGCACAGACGGGCAGAATCTCGAGCGCGGGCATGGCCCGGCCCAGTTCCGCCGCGGAATCGGTGAGCCGCTGCTTCGAAATATCCACCGGCACATACGCGATCGGGTTCTCGAGCTGCTCGAGCAGCATCCGCGTTTTTAGTCCGGCGCCCGTCCCGAACCCGATCAACTCCGCGTTCGCGCCGATGGATTCCGCTATTTCACCGCCCTGGCGTCGCAAGAGTTCGGTCTCGGTGCGCGTGATGTAATACTCGGGCAGTTCGCAGATCTTCTGGAAGAGCTCGGCTCCGCGCTCATCGTAAAAGAATTTGCAGGGAAGCGATCGCGGTGAGCTGGAAAGGCCGGCGAGGACCTCGGCGAGAAAATCCTCACTGACCGGCTCGAGATCGAGCACGTGGACCAGTCCGGCTGGGCCGCTCATCCCCGGTCGCGCGCCAGCCGGATGCCGGTGAACTGCCAGCGTTTTTCCGGTTGAAAGAAATTCCGATAAGTCGGGCGAACATGATCGCGCGAGGTGGCGCAAGATCCGCCGCGCAGCACCATCTGGTTGCACATGAATTTCCCGTTGTATTCTCCGAGCGCGCCGGGTCCGGCCCGATAGCCGGGGTAGGGGAGATACGCGCTTCGCGTCCACTCCCAGGCATCGCCAAACATTTGCAGCAATCCATCGTCATCACTCGCGCTGCCGGCGGGCGTGGGATGAAAACGCTGGCGATCGACGAAGTTTCCCTCGATCGGCAACTCGGAGGCGGCATGTTCCCATTCAAATTCAGTCGGAAGCCGCGCGCCGTCCCAATTCGCATAAGCGTCGGCCTCGAAATAGCTCACGTGCGTGACCGGCTCCGCTTCGTTCACCGGTCGGAAACCCGAGAGGGTGAAATTCCACCAGGCCCCGTCGCGTTGCACCCAATAGAGCGGCGCCTGCCACCGCTGCTCGTTGACGGTGGTCCAGCCCAGCGAAAGCCAGAATTCCGGGCGGGCATATCCGCCGGCTTCCATGAAGGCGAGGTATTCTCCATTCGTGATCAGGCGGTTGGAGAGCGAAAACCGCGGCACCAGCGCGCGATGGCGCGGGCCTTCGTTGTCGTAGGAAAATTCCTTCCCGTCGTGCCCGATCAGAACGGTCGCTTCCTCGAACTCCGCAAAATGCTGCGGCGCGACTCTGCCCGCGTCCGTGTCCGCCGCGGCTGCCTGAAAAACCGGATAGAGGGGATTTTGCGAGAAGACGTGCTTGATGTCGGTGATCAGCAATTCCTGGTGCTGTTGCTCGTGATGAAGGCCAAGTGTTACCACTCGTTCGATTTCGGCGAGGAGTGCATCATCGGCCTCTTCAATCAACATCGTGACGCACCGGTCGATCGACTCCCGGAATCGATACGTTTCGGAGACCGTTGGACGTGAGATCAATCCGCGGAGGTCGCGCCGATGCATGTCGCCGGCCGCGTTGTAGTAGGAATTGAAGAGGTAGGCGTACTGAGGGACCTCGGAGCGGTAACGTTGCATCCAGACTTTCACCACGAACGTCTCGAAAAACCAACTCGTGTGCGCGAGATGCCATTTTGTCGGACTCACGTCGGGCATCGATTGGACGACGTAATCTTCCGGTTCAAGATTCCGGCAAAGATGAGTGCTGAAATCGCGCACTCGCCGGAATGCTTCAATCAGGCGCTCGGAACGGCTGAGCGACGTTTGGGCTGCCGGGCGCGCTTCGCCTGGTCTGGCCACCACCTCCGCCACGAGGCTATCGGACGCCTTCAAGAATCAGCCCTCTTGCGCGAGCTCTTCTTTGCGGGCTTCGAGCATCTGGTCGTGCGCGGCTTCCTCAATCCCGTCGGCCACGAGCTGTTCGCCCAGATTCTCTTCGTCTTCGACCCGAGGCGCGCGGTGGCCGGTGGATGACGCCACGACATTCCATTCCTCGACCACTTCCGCGTTATCCTGGGTCTCCTCGGGAGCGGTCGGATCCACGGAGCCGAGCAACTCCCGGCGTGCCTGGTCCCAATCCGCGTCCGTGAATTCATCGGGGTCGCGTTCTGCGATGAGCGCGATCTCGCGCGCCCTTCTCTCGACTCCCTCGGGTGATGGCACCCCCACTCCATCGCCATGGACTGAAATCTTCCCGTGCCCTGGGTGTGAATGTTCGCTCATATAACTTGATTCGAACCGCGGACAGCGAGTGTGCGCATGCGTGGAGCGATTATCGGAATGAAGCCGGCGCGTGAAAAGCGCAAAATTTCGACGCCGTTACAGCCTGCCGAGACCCCATTGCAGGCAGCCGAGATGCCCCTCCGCGACCCCGAGATGCGATTGCGCGACCCCGAGATGCGATTGCACGACGCCGGGAGCGATTGCACCGCACCGAGACTCGATTGCGACGCCGAGTCGCACGACACCCAGATCGCCTTGCGCGACTGCAAGCATTTCAGGACGACTTACGTCAACACCGTGCTCGTGTGGACGACGCGCCTTGAGCGGAAGAAAGTGCTGCGTCTCATGCCATTATGGGGCAATGAGAGACAGCTGGTTGACGATTCCGAGAATCGCCTACCGACATGAAAGTTGCGAAAACTCGGCTGACCGCTCAACTGCCGAGATTCACAGACTTGTATCTTGGTTTTACAAGGGAAATCGGGAAATCGGGGTCAGTCCTAAGTAAGTAATCATTTGATAATGTGTAATAGTCGGTTGAGGTGAGTCCAGGTTCCGATGCGTAATTCCGCCGCAATCCATTTCAGCGGCATCGTCGTCTCCTCCCGCAGCCGACGCGCGATGGCCACTTTGACGGCATGGCCCTTGCGCTCGAGCGCCAGTTGCTTCGCCGTCCAGCCGCGGCGCGCCAACTCATCCGCGATCAAGCGACGCGCGCGTTCCAGATCCGTTTCCAGCTTTTCTTTCCCGCCGTGGTGCTCGTGCCATTTGCCATTCCATCTCTCCAGGAGCCGATCGAGGAAATCCTCTCCTCCGAGCCGCCAACCCGTTCGCATAACGGCCACCTCGGTCTCATCGGGTGTTTGGCGCTGACTCTCTAGCCGCCGCTCGAATTCACGACGTCCCTTCGCGTCGTCTCTGGCAAGCCCATGCTCGCCTAACACGCGGTCCACCCGCAGCCAGCCCGGCCGCTTTCGCGCCGCCGCCAAGTACGCCGGGTAACTGCTCCAGCAGTAGGTCGCCAGATTCTGCCCTTTTCCCAACAGCCCGGCCCGCGCGGGATTGAGATGCACATAATCGGCGGCCGTGCGCAAATACCCGGCCGCACTTTCGTCTATCAACTGCGCCTTATAGCGACCCCCGAAGAGGTGTCCGCTGTAGCGGTGCGTCCGATTGAAACGCATCGTGTAGGTGCCCAGGAGCCATTTCATTCCGGCCACTAAATTGCCGCCCGGCGTTTCCACCACGAGATGAAAATGATTGCTCATCAAGCAATAGGCGTGGACCTGCCACTGCGTTTTTCCGCAAGCCCTGGCCAGCGTTTCCAGAAAAAGAATCCGATCCTTGTCCGAGCGAAAAATGTTCTGTCGCCGGTCGCCGCGGCTCATCACGTGATAGCGCGCCCCCGCGTATTGGATGCGAAGGGGACGCGCCATTACCGGATCCTGCCGCGCCCTTCAAAATGTGTCAATACTTAGGACTGACCCCGTATGGCCGCCGTATGGCCGTATGGCCTCGCTTCGTATGGCCTCGCTTAGGACTGACCCCGTATGGCCGTACTTTGTCGAGATTCACAGCTGTCCGTCAAATCAGGGCAACCCACACTGCCCCCTTTTCTGCCCTCCTTTAGACCCGGCCGCGATGCCTTTCGTATTCTTACCTTCCCTATTGCGACCGCAGGAGCACGTCCTCTGACACCCGAGTCCTCGACGATTCTATCTTCCATCGCCCCGCCCGCGAAAGATTGGCTTATTCCGTTTTTGCTGCCTGCGATCCCAAACTTTCCGCAAGTCGTAAGAGGTCTTTTCGTCGACCGAAATCCTTTCGACTGTTGGAATAGCGGAACTCCTTCGAGGCTTCGTAGGCCCAGACCGACTCGGGAACAAGCGGTTTGCTCGCAAAATGCCGGTTACGTTCGCGGCGGAGTGTGAGAGCTTCATACGGTCGAAATATGCCTCCCGGTTTGACATAAAAAGCTATCAACGCATCGTAGGCAATCTTCGATCCGGCCTGAACTCCAATCCTCAAGAATTTTTCCCGGAGGTGGGGCTGCTTTTCAATGAAGGTGTAATAGTCGTAAAGAGTTAGTGCTGCTGTCGCGTTTCCAGTTAGAGCTCTATCGACGAGACGATCCCTTTCAGGTACGGAAAGGTCGTAAGGTTGCCGAAACGGCTTTAAAACAGAATTCTGTCGTGCCGCCCCGTCTACTCTATTGCACAAGGCCAGAGCGAAAATGAAAACGTACAGCCGAATACTCATTATGGCTTTTTCTTTGGTGTGGCGGTAAACCGAATTAAATCGCCCTTCTTGTTTCGGTCATATTGCCGCGTCTTCGTATAATTCTTGTCGCGTTCGGGTAGAACCACTGGGGCTTTGCCTCTTTCGAATACCCCAAATTCGGTTGTCGGCGCCAACACATCTGTCTTAACTTTATACTTATCAGCGACAGCTTTCGCAAATTTGTCGGCAAACGGATCGGATCCTCTGCCACTCTCACAAACTACAAGCAGTATCGGTTGGCCGGGCTTATAACCTTCCTTTTCCATGTCCGCGAGTATGGTCGAGATCGAAACGTATCCGTGCGCGGTTGCTATCCCATTCTCGTCACCGTGTCCGGCGATCGTGAAAAACTCTTTCGGATTGTACGTAGGTTCCCAAACCAATTGGTCCGCCATTTTCGTATTGTTAGGGGTATAACTCAAATCGACCAATCCGCTCGGATCGCTCTTATTCACCGGATCGTTGTGGCAGTAGCGATAGAGATTGTAATCCCCTGCCTCGAACTGCTTCGGATCGAGCTGGAGAAAACGGCCCAGCTCCGGCTGGTAATGACGGTAGCGGTAATCGTAGATTCGCAGGTCCTTTAACCATTCCCGGCCGGTAAAGAGAAACCGGTTTCCGACCCCGCCGGAATTCCCGAGGGACGTTCCCGCGGCGTTGTAGATATACGGCATCCCGAAGGCATCATAATCATACTGCTCCTGGATGGTGCCGGTGCTGTCGGTGAGCAGGATGCAGTGGCCCCGCGCATCGTACTGATGATGATACCATTGGCCTCCCAGCTTGCTGGCCACGATCTCGTCCACCCGTCCACCGTGCACATAGAGGCGAACCGCGGTTGACGCATTTGGTCCGTCCTGCACCAGGTTCCATCCATCGTAATAAAAATAGGTGATGGGACCCGTCGGGGCTCCCGAGCCGTTGCCCAGCCACCGCTTCACGCATCGCCCCAGCGGATCGTGCCAGAACCAGTAAAAGTTGCCGCCCAGACCGGTGCTCCCCATCGCCATAGGCTGGTTCAGCGCGTTGTAGCTCGCCGTGATATATCCGTCCGCCATCGTCACTCCATTCCCCGGTGGCACCCACGGCGAAAACCAATTGTCGTCGTACTTGAGGTCCGAGAAAGGCGACCACATCTGATATTGGTTCAATCCATTGTCCCGCCGAGTGAAGGTCATTGGCCCGCGGCTCGCCACCTGCGCCGCGCCATAGCGGTTGCCCAGCGCATCATACTGGAAGCTGTCGCTCCGCTTCGGGTCGCTCAAGGTCAACCACGGTTCCGGGTTCAACGCCCGATAAGACGCCTGGGTCAACTGGCCTTCCGCGTCGTAGGCATAACGGTCCCCACGCCCGGTCTCCATCACGTTTGGGACGTTGACCGTCCCCCGCTTCCACGCCACGATCCGGTCCCGGTTGTCCCGCCAATATTCCCGGGACGCCAGACTCTGATTGTCCTTCTCGTGCAACACCGAGCTGATCATTCCCCGCCCATCATACCCGTATCTGGTCGTCACGCCGTTTGTGCGAGCCTGATAGTCTACTTTCCCATCTGGCCAGTAAGCGTAGCTCGTGCTCCCATTACCCCAGCCGACACCCGACAGTTGCCCACGGCCCGTGTAATTGCGGTTCACCACTGTCCCATTGGGATAAATCAGGCGGGAGACTTCGCCGGTTGGATAGCGGTCGTAGGTCAAATTGCCTGAGCCCTCCGCTTCCCATCACCGTGGTGCCTTCCGTCCGCACCTGCCCAGCCTGGTCGTAGCTGTAATCGATCTTCGAAAAACTGTTTTGGAGCCAGAGCAACCGGTTGGCCGGGTCCCACTCCCGGTCGATCCCAGGCGCCGCACCTCCATCCCAGGTATGATAATCTTCCCGCCCCCGCCCATCGTAGGACAGCCTCTTGGTTTGGTCCCTCCGCGCATCCGACCGGATGAGCGGCTAATCGCCCGACCGGGCTCCAGGGGAAGGGGAGAGTTCACGAAGCAGTTATTCCCAAGTTTGAAAAGCGTGGTGAGTCCATTTTTGTAAATCCGGCTTCGTGCCAACGCCATGGACTGCCCCTACACTGTTTTGTGCAGCCCGAGGCCCGAATTTTTCAGCTCCAAAGCGGTGCGCAGTTGGCCTACTCCGAGTACGGAGATCCGAATGGGGCGCCGGTTTTCTTCTGCCACGGCTGGCCCAGCTCCCGCTCGATGGCGGAGTTGACCCATGATGCGGCGCGGGAGCTGGGGGTGCGGATCATCTCGCCAGATCGGCCCGGGATTCGCGATTCGAATTTTCATCCGGACCGGACGCTCCTCGATTGGGCGCCCTTGATGCGCGAGCTCGCGGCCCATCTGGGGATCGATCGTTTCCGGATCCTGGCCATTTCCGGCGGAGCGCCTTACGCCTACGCCACGGCGTGGGCGATGCCGGAGCGGGTTGAAGCGATTGCCGTCGTGAGCGGCGCGCCGCCAATCGCCGAGCTGGAGGACCGCAGCGGCTTGCTCAAGTTCTACAACTGGCTGCTCGCACTGCGGGGATTGCACCCAGGATTGTTGCGGATCCTGTTTCACATCCTGCGACCGTTCGCATTGATGAAGCTGCCAATTCGCGTCCGCCCGCTTCTGCTTAAGCTTCTTCAGCCGTGCGATGCGAATGTCTTGCGTGATTCCCGCTCGTTTGAGGCTTGCTTCGAAAGCGCGCGGCAGGCGTGGCGCTCATCCGCGGCGGGAGTGGTGACTGACGCCGAGATTTATGCGAAGCCCTGGGGTTTTTCGCTGGAAGAGGTGGAAGTGCCGGTGCGGCTCTGGCACGGGAAAAAAGATCGGACCTTTTCCTTCCGGCTCGCGGAGCAAATCGCGGCGCGTCTCCCGCACTGCGAATTCCATCTCGTAGACGAGGCCGGTCATTACTCTTTGCCGATTCGCCACACGCACGAGATTCTCTCCGATCTGATTCGGTAGGGCGGTCGCCAGCCGGACGGCGAGGTGGATCGAGCGCTCCGCGCTCGATGCCAATGCGTCCGCGCCTCCGCGGCGCGCAAAATGCCATCGCGCGCGGAGCGCACGATCCACCAATTTTCTCCGTGCGCTTCCACAGGCCGTAGCCGAAAGTTCGCAGTGGAAGATTTTACGGCAGGCGCCACGCACGATCAGCCTAACCGCCGCCAATCGTCGATCGACCCGCCTTTCGATGCTCGCGTGCGCGAACTGGTGGCCGATTGGGGCGGAGAAAACTCCCCGGAGTTGATCGAGGAAATGATCGTTACCGCCTTGAAAATGGCGCGAGATCGGATGGGCACCGGCGACCTAAAGCTGATGAACAGGTCGCTGAAGGAAATGCGTTACGCTGCGAAAGTCTTCTCGGGCTACCGCCAGTTCCGGAAGGTCTGCGTCTTCGGCTCGGCCCGGACGCCGCCCAGCGAGGCGCAATATCACGTCGCGGAAGAGTTCGCGCGCGAAATTGTTGCGCACAACTTCATGGTCATCACCGGCGGCGGGGACGGCATCATGGGCGCCGCGCAACGCGGGGCCGGCCGCGAGCATAGCTTCGGCCTCAATATCCGCCTTCCCTTCGAGCAGCAGGCCAATGTCACGATCCAGGGCGACCCCAAGCTCATCAACTTCAATTATTTCTTCACACGCAAACTCAACTTCGTGAAGGAAACCCATGCTTTCGCTCTCTTCCCCGGGGGCGTCGGCACCATGGACGAAACCTTCGAAGTGCTCACGCTCATGCAGAGCGGCAAGGCGCGGATCATTCCGGTCGTGCTCCTCGATCGGCCCGGCGGAACTTATTGGCAAACCTGGCTGAAATTTCTCACCGAACATCTCTTGAAGTTCGGGTACATCGGCCCGGAAGACTTTCACTTTTTCAAAACCGTCCCGAACGTCGCCGAGGCGGTGCGGGAAATTCTGCACTTCTACAGTGTCTATCAGTCCTCCCGCTGGGTCGGCGAACGGCTGGTCATCCGGATCAACCAAAAACTCTCGGAGATCGCGCTGGCGAGGCTAAATGAAGACTTTTCCGACCTCGTGCGAACCGGCCAAATCGGGCAAGGCAGCGCGCTGCGACAGGAAAAGAACGAGCCCGAAATTTGGAACTTGCCTCGGCTGGTCTTGACTCCGCATCGCCGCAGCTTCGGCCGCTTCCGTCAACTCATCGACGCAATTAACGCGACGAAGCCCGGGTAGAGGCTCGAACGCCGGCATCCTCGCGCCGCGTCGCCATGGCTTTGCCCCGTTCGCTAAGCCGGGTTGGCCGCCTGCTTTTCGAGAATGTAATCGTGAATGGTATTCACGCTTCGAAGCGCTTTGGCGGCGATCTCGGAATTCGGGACGCCGACGCCGAAGGTCTTTTCCATGCTGACGACAAGCTCCAGCGCGTCGATCGAATCGAGCCCGAGGCCGCCGGGACCGAAGAGCGGGAGGTCGTCGTCAATCTGATCGGCCGTCGTTTGCAGCATCAGATTCTTGACCAGCATTTCCTTGATGCGAGGGCGGAGATCAGTTTCGGACATGGCACTAAGTGGATAAGGCGGGACGCTCGCCGCAAACGGCATATGCGAGGCGCGACTGTGTCGCAACGCCGGTCAAACGTCAACTAGCCTGGAAGCTAGACCCGGTCCGTTCTGTCCCTGGGGATTTCAGCCTGTTCTGGAGCCCGCTCGACCGCGGATGGAGCTGCCGCCGCGCTGTCGATCCGCGGAACGGTCGCCTCGGGCGAGCGGACATCTGGCTGGCTTTTGGCCACGTCCGTCTTATGCAGCTCGTCGCTGAATTCGTCTTTCGCCTTCTGAAATTCCTTCAGCGCCGAGCCCATCCCGCGCGCCAGCTCCGGCAATTTCTTCGCCCCAAAAAGGAGAAGAATGATCAGCAGGACCAGGAAGATTTCCTGACCCCCAATATTCATGAAACCGAGGAATATCATCGCCTGGCTTCGAAGATGAGACTCTTGGGCGAAGTTGCAAGGTATTTCATGGTGACGCGGTCGCTCCCCGTGTGTAACAGTTCGCAGCCGGCGTCGGGCCGGCCGTTCAATCGCCGCCGATGAAACCGCCTACCGCACGGAAGCCTAGTCCGAGAACAAGGCCGATCTCGTGACGCCTCTTGGACAACAATTCAGGGCGCTCTTCGATAAGCAATATCGGCGCGCCTACCGAAACCTCCGGCATCTCCCGCGGCTGGAATATCGTTCCGTGATCGACGGCGGCGCCAGCAACGGGTCTTTCACCGATGCCTTCCTGCTCTTGCATCGGCCGCGGCGGATCGTCCTGGTCGAGGCGATCCCGGCCCGCGCGGAGGAATTGCGCAGCCGGTATGCCGGCCAGGCGGGCGTTTCCGTCGTCTCCGCTGCGCTCTCCGACCAGAAGGGGACGGCGCGGTTTGAAATCAACCGGCACGTAAACTCGAGCTCGCTGCTGCCCATCGATCCCCGCAACGACGAATGGTTTGGCCGCGATCTTCGTGTTGCCCAAACGGTTTCAGTGCCGACGATCACGCTGCCGGCGCTGATGGAAGAGCAGGGATTGCAAACCGTGGATCTCCTCAAGCTCGACCTCCAGGGCGCCGAACGATTCGTCCTCACGGGAGGCGAAGCGGTGCTCGAGCGCGTGCGAGTGATTTATACCGAGGTCTTTTTCGAGCAGCTCTACGCGGGCGCCTGGCTCTTCTGGGAGATGAACGAATTTCTGGCCGGCCGCGGCTTCAAACTCTGCGGCTTGTCGAATATTGTCCACGCGCGCGACGGCGATCTCGTTCAGGCAAACGCGACGTTCCGAAAGTTGTGACGTGGCCGGTAGAAACAAGGAGCGGCGGTTTGTAACCGCCGGCCTATTAGCACGGCGGTTGCAAACCGCCGCTCCGGGGCTAGAGCATCATAGAATCATGCGCCTGCTGCTTATCGGATTGCTCTGGCTTTCTGTTGCCACAAGTCACGGCGCTTCGTTGGCGGGCCAGCAAGTCCAGGGCGGCCGCGCGCTGGAGATTCGTTTCCCCGTCGCAAAGTATTTCCAGGATGTCGCCGCCCAAGGCGGCAATCCGCGGGTCGAAACAGGGCGGGCGGTCCTGGCCTTTCCGCCGGGCTTTGATCCCGGGCGTCCCTGGCCGATCCTGGTCGTGACTTCAACGAGCGATTTCGACCGCACCAGCGCGATGGACGTCGAGTGGTACCGCCCTCCTGGAACGGCCGAGGGCTGGGTCGTTCTCGGCCCGGATGCGACGATCAAGCCGCGCATCGATTCCACCCAGTGGCGGCTCGGCCTGCTGGCCGCGGCGCTGGAGGCGATGCGGAAGGACTGGCCTCAATCGGCCAAATGGCCGATCGCTTTTGCGGGCTTTTCGGGAGGCGCCAAACGCAGCGGGGCCTTGGGAGCGATGCTGGCCAAGACCGGGTCGGTCAGGATCTGCGGTTTCTTTCTTAGCGGCATTAACCAGGACCGCCTGGGCGAAAGTTACATGACCTATCAGCCGGGCCGGGGGTTTCTCGAGGTGCCGGTTTGGCTCAGCAGCGGCACCGGCGACAGCGTTGCCACCCCGCAAGCCCACGATCTCGTCAAAGCCTCGCTGGAGCGCACTGGCTTCAAGCGCGTGCGCCTGGAACGATTCGACGGCCAGCACAAGTTGAAGATGTCCGAGGTGCGGCGCGCCCTGCGGTGGTTCCGGGAGCTTGGAAGGTTCTAAGAAAGCCGGGAAAAGGGGAACCGCAGAACGGCTTCACCCATTCCAGGCCCTACGTCGAAAAACCCGCACGGTAAGGAGAGCGATTATCAGGGCATAGGCGATTGTCAGGGCGACATTCGCAGCGATCCAAAGTTCCGGATGCGGGTGGTGACGAAAGTAGCGGTAGTCCGAGAAGAACGTCCACAAAGTGCAGATCTTCCAGTTCCACTCGATGGCGCCGCCGCTGCCGTCGGCGAACATTATCCGCGTCATCGTCCGCTCCACGTACAAAGGCAGGAAAGTCACGAAGGCCAGAGCGAGGGCGGACATAACCGCGAATCGGAGGGGCGCCTTCATCGATCCCATCCGCGCCGCCGGCAACCCCGAAGCAACTACGCTTTGCGTTTTTGCTTGGCCAGCTTGGCGCATTCCTCGGCGCACTTGCGGCAAGCTTCCGCGCAACGGGAGAAAGCTTCGACCTTGGGATGCTTGGCGCAGGCTTTCGCCAGCTCGTCACAGGCGCGCGCGCAAACCTCGCAAATGGGGTAGGCGTATTTCGAGCCTCGCTCGAGGAGCTGGCTGGTCAGCGTCGCGATGCGAGCAACGTCGCGTGCGATGACGATGACCTGCGTGACGGTGTTTACATCAGGCTGGGCCAGGCCAGCTGTGACCGCGCGTTCGCACCGGCGACGCGCGATATTACAGGCTTCGATACAATCGCTGAATTTGGGAGGCCACATAAGGATTTCCTCGGTTGATGTTTTGCGCGGTCACCCGCTGCGCTGACGTTGCAGTAGAAAAAAATTTGCCGTCGAAAGCAAGTTTTATTGGTGCGGTGGCCGCTAGAACCGGGGCGATCGCCATCCGGAGACGGCCCTGACCGGGAGATTTTCGAAGGGATTCACTGCCTGGGTCGAGGGCAGCTTTAAAGACGCGCCTTCCAGCGCATGCGATTGAATGAAGTAGGCCACTTCCATGCCATAAGCCACCATGTATGGGGAGCCGCGCCAGCCCTCGGGACCTTCGCCCGCGCGCGGCAGCTTCGGCGCGGGACGAGGCGGATTCGAAAAAGGGTAATAGCCCACGAGCCAGACGATGTGGCCGGCGCGGAGCGTCGCTTCCATTTTTTCCAGCACGGGTTGGATTGGGGCCTCGAGTTGCATCTGCGCCTTGAACAAATCGAGCCGTTGCAGCCGATGATCGGTGAGCGGCGGCAGGGTCGACCACTCGGCGCTGCCTTTGTAATAACGTTGAAATGTGACTCCGCAGAACCACGGGTGAATCAAAACCAAATCCTCCCTTGCTACCTCCTGGCTCAGGCGTTGGGCAACCAGATCCAAATTGGTCATGCGGACCCTGGCCTGCTGCCAAACGCCCCGGGATAATGCCGCCACCACCATGACAACCGCGACCAGCCGGATCGCCCGGGCCCAGCCGTCGCGCACGATCCGAGCGACCAGCGCGTCGATCGCGACCGCCGTCACTCCCATCCAAACCAGGTAGTACCAAGTCTCGGTCGGGAATTTCAAGAGCTTGAGAAAAATGTAATAGGCGACCGTTATCGCGATCATGATCGTGAGGAGAAACCAGGCCAGATCACTATCGTCACCGCGAACTGAAGCGTGCTTCCTTCCTGGTAAAAGGACGGCGCAGCCTATGACGATGGCCCCCACGAAAAAGACCGCCCAGAGCCAGAACATCAACGGGCCGGGATCACTCAGCGCCCGATGCAGCACCAGCCAGATGCGGGGCAGATCGATCGGAACTTCCGTGGCCACGTTCCATTCGTTCGCCCGCCTGATCACGCCGAGGTAGGGAAGGAGCGAGAGCGCCGCCGGAATGGCGACGGAAATAACAAGAAGCGCCCGTTTGAAATCTCCTCGTCGCGCGGCCACCGCCACTCCGCCCAGGCAAAACGCCGCAAGGATGAAGAGGCTTTGATAGAGCGTTTGCGCGGCCAGGATGCCAGCGCCCATCGCGAGCAACACCGCCGGACGGGAAGGCGAGCGGACAACGTTCCAGATCAAGCCCAGGGCGATGAGGAGGAAAACAACACCGAGTCCATAAGCTCGCAGCGAATCGCCCCAGCGGATCGTCGTTGGACTCAAACCGAAAAGAAGCATCGAGATCAGCGGCCGCGACGCCGAGAACCGCCACGCGTTCCACCAGAGGGCAGCGAGCCCAGCCAGCCCAACGAGCATCCCGAAGCTGCGCCAGGCCAGATCGCTGCTCCCAAGGCCAAGCGCGTTCCACGCCCCCATGAGCAGGGTCAGCAAGAGCGGGAAAGATTCATGTTCGAGGTGCGACCAGGTTTCGCCCAGGGAGGGAAAGAGGGCGAGGTTCACCGCGGCGGCTTCGTCCCTCCACAGCCCGCCTGCGTGCGTCAGGTTCGCGAAATGGAAAATGACAACGAGCGCGGCGAATAGGGCGGCCACGATCCACTCGATGAAACGGATCCGCCTCCGCTGCGCGTCAGACAGTCGCGGAAAAATCATCCGTATGGATTCCCGGGAAGCCCGTTCTTAGAAGATCGGGTCGTTCCGTCCGAATTGGAAATCAGCCGGGAAAAGCCTGGGATACATCCGGCGGATCTCCTCCAGGTTTTCCTTTCGTTTCTCCCTGGGCACGCGCAGAAGCGGATAATACAGGAAATCTCTCACCCGCTGTTGCACTTCCTCGGGTTGCCGATCGAGGACCTTGAGATACAAGTCGACACCGTAAAGCTCACCGAATCGGAGCCAGCAACTGTACATGATTTGGCCATACGTCCGCGCCTTGCGGTCGAACTTCTTGAATTTGAGCGTGAAGCGAAAGAGCCGCGCGAGCGCCTCTTCGTCCTTCTTGTAGATGCGCTCCATCTCGGGTTGCAGGTCGAAGTCCCTGGCCCGGCCGAACTTCATCAGTTGATCGACATCCACTTCGCTGATCTGCCCAAACGGCGTCGCGTCGTTTGAACCCTGCGCCTTCAAGGGTCGCGCCAGGACCAGAAAGGCCAGCAACACGATCGCGATCAGCAGCGCTCCTCGAGCTAGCTCCGCGAGACCAAATCGAATCAGGAAAGGAAAGCAGGAGGGAGTCGGAATCACATTCCTCATTTCCTGTTTTCCTGATTCATTCTTCCGCATCGTAATACTCCAGGTTCTCGGAGCGGATCATCGCGCGTTCAGGCAAACGCACCAGCCATTTCTTCCTGTCATGAAAATAGGAGGATTCAGCGATCGGGTTGTCTGCGACGACGTAGAGGACAAGATCCTCGGAGCCGTCGTTGATGAGTTGGTGAGGCTCGTCCGGTTTGAAGATGAAAGCGTCGCCCTCCTCGATCGGTGTCATCCCATCCTTGTGGCGGACGATGCCTTTGCCTGAAATCACGTGGTAAAATTCCCATTGCGCGCTGTGTGAGTGATAGGAGTAGGCGTTTTCCCAGGAGGGACGCGGCAGATCTCAACATCAAAAGGATGTCGCTCCCTCAGATCCGTCGAGATGGCTTTCTTCCCAATGCCTCTGAGACCTGTTTGCCTACTCCCACGAACTTTCCTTTTGGGGAAGCCCAGGACAACTCAGCCATCTCTTTCGTGTTTACTTTGTTCATGAGTGTTACGTAATCGATCAGTCCTGCTTGCGTCGGTGCCAATAGTCGGGCCGTCGGCTACCGTGAGCAACCGCAACGATCCAGATACAATCCGCTAAATCCACATAGAAAACTGTAAACGGAAAGCGTTCGACGAAGAACTTGCGAAACGCGGTATCCTTATGTCTTGGCCAGCTCTCAGGGTGTCGCTGAATAGCCGCTACCGCCTTCTCGACCTTCGTCTGAAGATCAAGACCAAGTCCGCTCGCTCGGCTTTCGTAAAATCCCATGGCCTCATCAAGCTCAACCCTTGCGGCGGTGTGAACCAAAACGGGCTTCACGAATGCTTGGCGCGAAGCTCAGAGAATACCTTATCGGCTGACTCGCCGGATTCGTGGCCGCTGTGGAGCTCGCCGGCGCGCCGTTCCAACTCGGCGTCCCACGCAGCCTCCGCATCGTTGTCGGAACCGGCGTCGAGCGACTGAAGGAGAAAACGAGCCAAATCCGCGCGTTCGGCCTCGGTTAGAGTGGCCAACTCCGTTCGCATTTTGTCCGCGGTCAAGCTCACGTGGCAAGCTTGGTGTGTTCGGTCTGCGAGTCAAGGCGAACCGATTGTCAAAGGCTCGCCGTCCGTCATCTGGCACGTATTGGTGGCGTGCGAGGAGCGCAAACCAATCCCGCCGCTCCCACTCGATCCCGCCGAGCCCGGGCAGGTCTGCATCGAATCGTTAGGGGTTGTCCAGTATTTCATCAACAAACTTGAGCCAATGCCCAACCCGATTGCCGCGAACATATTCTTTTGATTCGTTCCAGAGCGTAATTATTCCGACGAGCTTACTATACTCTGGTGACCACAGTCGTCTTGGGTTGATGTTAAGAACCCACATTCCACCTCCACTCATGCCTTCAACATTTGGCATTTCGACATGTTGATGGGTGGCCGCTTCTTGGACGACGTCTGGATATCCGACTTCGATCTGAACATCCAAGTTAATTGGTCGGTGCCACTGGTCTATCTCGTCGCACAGGGTAACAAAGGTCAGCGACGTAAATTGGCAATGCTTGCGTCCCTCGTGATGAAACCATCCGCCAGGGAAGCCGTTGAGAGCAACAAGATCAGTCGCTAGATTCAGAGGCGCGGTTTCGAAAGAGTCAACGGTAAGAAAGTTCTTGCCGAGACGATGCGCAACGTCAGGATCGAGCATGAGGAAACCGACGTCCAACCGGCTAACGGAATCCTTGCGGAAATAAGACGCCAAGATAGGGACGGCCGCATTCGAGCAACCTTTCGCATAAACAAGTGTCAGATTCTCCTTTGGAAGGTCCTCTATTACATGAGCGGCTGTCATGATCAGATATTGATCACGATAGTAAACGCACGTGCCGGAGCCGTAATCATTAAGCCCGTGTTCATCATGGTAAGCTATGGCGACCATCGAAGTTGCGAGAAACTGTCCCAACGCCTCGCCACTTTGATGCAAAACCTGCCGCTTAAGTTCTTCCTTGTTCATGGTAGAAGCGCGCGAACGCCTCGAGAAGCAGAATCATCGGGCATACGTTCTTCTACCGCCTAAACAAGTTATCGGGGGAACTGCATGACGACGCTGTGGCCTTTACACGTCGTAGTACATCGCGAATTCGTACGGGTGGGGACGGAGGCGGAGGGCGTCGTATTCCTTTTGCTTCATCTCGATCCAGTTCGCGACGAAGTCGGCGTTGAAGACATCGCCTTTGAGTAGGAAGGAATGATCTGCCTCCAGCGCTTTGATCGCGCCGATGAGAGAATCGGGGACGCTCGGGACGTTGGCGAGTTCTTCGGGCGGCAGCTCGTAGAGGTTCTTGTCGAGCGGATCGCCGGGATCGATGCGGCTTTGGATTCCATCGAGTCCGGCCAGCAGGAGCGCGGAGAAGGCGATGTAGGGGTTCGCCGCGGCGTCCGGTGTGCGGAACTCGATTCGTTTGGATTTCGGATTCGCCGAGTAGGTGGGGATGCGAATCGCGGCGGAGCGGTTGCGGGCGGAGTAAGCGAGATTGACGGGCGCTTCGAAGCCAGGGACCAGGCGTTTGTAGCTGTTCGTGGTCGGGTTGGTGATGCAGGTGAGCGCGGGGGCGTGCCGCAAGATTCCGCCGATGAAGAAGAGCGCCATCTCGCTCAGCCCGGCGTAACCGTTCCCGGCAAAAAGCGGTTTGCCATCTTTCCAGAGCGACATGTGGGTGTGCATGCCGGAGCCGTTGTCGCCGTAGAGCGGCTTGGGCATGAACGTGACGCTTTTGTTGTGCTTCTTCGCCACGTTCCGGATGATGTATTTGTAGTACTGCATCCAGTCGCTCATCTGTTTCATCGGCGCGAAACGGATATCGATCTCGGCCTGGCCGGCTGTGGCGACTTCGTGATGCTGCCGCTCGATCGGGATGCCTGCTTTCTCGAGCTCGAGGCACATCTCGTTGCGGATGTCCTGCAAGCTGTCGGCCGGCCCGACCGGGAAGTAGCCTTCTTTCGCGCGAATCTTGTATCCAAGGTTCGGGAATTCTTCGCGGCCGCTGTTCCAATGGCCTTCCGCGCTGTCCACGAGATGGAAGGAAGAATTGCCGGTGTAGCTGTAACGGACTTCGTCGAAAATGAAGAACTCGGCTTCGGGGCCAAAGAAAGCGGTGTCGGCGATGCCGGTGCTTTGGAGATACGCTTCGGCCTTTTCGGCGACGCCGCGCGGGTCGCGATCGTACGGTTCGCGCGTAATCGGATCGACGATGGTGCAAATGAGGCTGAGGGTCGGCTCGGCGTTAAAGACATCGATCCAGGCCGTGCTGGGGTCGGGGATGACCAGCATGTCGCTGGCATTGATCGCGCGCCAGCCGCGAATGCTGGAGCCGTCGAAACCGAGGCCCTCGGTGAAGATCTCCTCGCTGTACTCGGTCAGAGTGGTGGTGAAATGCTGCCAGGCGCCCGGCAGATCGGTGAACTTGAAGTCCACGAGTTTCACCTCGTGGTCCTTGATCATTTTGCTGACATCGGAAGGGGTTTTGTCTTTGTCTTTGGCCATATTCAATGGTTGATGGTTGATGGTTGAGAGTTGATGGAAAGCAAAATTCTATCGCTCATCGCTTGAGGCGGCGCACGCAGGGTCAGGGATGCAGGATCGAATGGTCGTTGGCAGGAGTCGATCAACCATCAACTCTCAACCATCAACCTCCGCCGTCACACCGCTTTTTCGCCGATCTCTTCCGTGCGAATGCGCACGGCGTGCTCGACCGGGAGCACGAAAACTTTGCCGTCGCCGATCTTGCCGGTCTTGGCCGCGGCCACGACGACGGTGACGGCTTTGTCCACCATCTCATCGGCGAGCACGACTTCGACTTTCACTTTCGGGAGAAAATCGACCGTGTATTCGCTGCCGCGATAAATTTCGGTGTGACCTTTCTGGCGCCCGAAGCCCTTTACTTCCGTGACCGTCATGCCCTCGATGCCAAGTTCGGCCAGGGCTTCCTTTACTTCCTCGAGTTTGAACGGCTTGATGATCGCTTCGAGTTTTTTCATGTGGAGTAAAGTTGCGGGTGGATGTTCAATCGCATGAAGTTTTGATGCGCGGAATCCCGGAACGATTGCGCTCTAAATCCGAATCGGAGACTCGCCGCACGTGCTCTCTTAGCAACGCCGCTGAAAACGTGCAACCCCCAAATTTTTGGGGCGCGATTTTCCCATGGCGACGCCACAAAAGTTCATCGCACAAAGGACACGAAGGTCACAACGGACTTGGTGAAACTTTGTGACCTTTGTGCGAGGTCCCGCCAATCTGTGCAGAGCGACGGAGCATTTTCCCTCGCGAATTTGCCGCCGCGGATGCGCAGTTTATAATGCGGTCGGATGCCTGCCGATTCCTTCGTTCACCTCCACCTCCACACGGAATATTCCTTCCTCGATGGGGCGGTGCGGATGAAGGAACTAATGAAAAAGGCGGCGGAATTCGAGATGCCGGCGGTGGCGATAACCGACCACGGAAATCTGCACGGCGCCATCGAGTTTTACCAGGAGGCGACCAAGACAGGGATCAAACCGATCATCGGTTGCGAGGCGTACATGGCGCCCGGCTCGATCAAGGACCGCCCTAATAATCAACGCGACGCAGCTTACCATTTCACTCTGCTGGCGAAGGACGAGGCCGGGTATCGCAACCTGGTCAAGCTGGTTTCGAAGGCGCATCTCGACGGCTTTCATTACAAACCGCGGATCGACAAGGAACTTCTCGCGGCGCACTCGGCCGGTCTGATCGGGTTGAGCGGTTGCCTCAAGGGCGAGATCAACATGGCGATCCAGTCGGATAATCTGGCCAAGGCGCGCCAGAGCGTGGCGGAATTTCGCGACATCTTCAGCGCGGAAAATTTCTTCCTGGAAATGCACGACCACGGCATCGAAGCGCAACACAAATGCAATCAGATGCTGCCGCGCCTCGCGCGCGAGTTTGGGCTCGGGCTGGTCGCCGCGAACGACGTGCATTTTCTGGAACGGAGCCACCACGAAACGCACGATGTCATGGTCTGCATCGGCACCGGCAAGATGGTCCAGGACGAAAGGCGAATGCGCTATCCGCCGGAGTTATACTTCAAGTCGCCCGACGAAATGCGGGCGCTTTTCCCGGAGCATCCCGAGGCGATTGCGAATACGATCTCGATCGCCGATCGCATCAACCTGACGCTCGAGTTCAACGTTTCGAAGTACCCCGATTACCCGGCGCCCGAAGGCAAAACGCGCGAGGCGTATCTGCGAGAGCTTTGTGCCAAAGGCCTCCGCGACCGTTTTGGCGAACGCGCGGAAACCGATCCGGAATTGGCCAAACGGCTCGACTACGAAGTGGGTGTCCTCGAGAAAGCGGGATTCGTCAGTTATTTCCTGATCGTCTGGGACTTCATCCATTTTGCGAAACAACGGGGGATCCCGGTGGGCCCGGGCCGCGGGTCGGCCGCCGGCTCCCTGGCCGCCTACGTCCTGGGAATCACGGACATCGATCCGTTGCAATTCGGCCTCATCTTCGAGCGCTTCCTGAATCCGGAACGCGTTTCGCCGCCCGATATCGACGTCGATTTCTGCAAGGAGCGGCGTGGCGAAGTGCTCGAATACGTGCGGCAAAAGTACGGCGACCGCCGGGTTTCGCAGATCGTGACCTTTAACAAGATGAACGCGAAAAGCGCCGTGCGTGACGTCGGCCGGGTCATTGGGCTTTCCTACGGCGATGCAGACCGGCTCGCGCGCATGATTCCGGCCGGGCCCGGCCAGCAAAACATCACGCTCACGGAATCAGCGGCGGCCAACCCGGAGTTGCGACGCGCGATCGAGACGGAAGCGGCGACGAAACAGCTGTGGGACCACGCGATCTTGCTCGAAGGCCGGTCGCGCAACTTCGGAGTGCACGCTGCCGGCATCGTCATCGGCGATCGCGATCTCTCGGAATACGTCCCGCTGCGTCGCGATCCGAAGGAGAAAGAGGTGATCACGCAGTATCCGATGGGCCCGCTCAACGATCTCGGCCTGCTCAAGATGGATTTCCTTGGATTGCGGACGCTGACCGTTCTGCACGACGCCGTCGAACTCATCCGGCAGCGCCTCCCGCATTTCTCGCTGGAACAGATTCAGATGGATGATGCGGCGACTTTTGCCCTGCTCAATCGCGCCGAGACCATCGGCATTTTCCAATTGGAAGGCGGCATGACCGGCTTCTGCAAACAGTTCGATTTCAAATCGATCGACGACATTATCGCGTTGAGCGCGCTCTACCGGCCCGGTCCGATGGATCTGATTCCGGATTACATCAAACGGAAAAAGGGCCTGGCGAAAATCAAATACGAGCATCCGCTCCTGGAGGAAGTCTGCGCGGATACCTACGGCGTAATGATTTACCAGGAGCAGGTTATGGCAGCGGCGAGCCGGCTGGGGGGGTACTCGTTAGGTCAGGCCGATCTGCTCCGGCGGGCGATGGGCAAGAAGGACCGCGCGAAGATGGCGCTGGAGCGCGCCAACTTTATCGAGGGCTGCGCGCGGACGAACAAAATCCCGGAGAAAAAGGCGAACGCGATCTTCGATTTGCTCGAGAAATTTGCCGGCTACGGGTTCAACAAGAGCCACAGCGCGGCCTACGGATTGATCAGTTATCAGACCGCCTATCTGAAGGCGAACTACCCGGTCGAATTCATGGCCGGTTTGCTGAGCAACGAGATCAACAACACCGACAAGATTTCGACCTTCGTCGGTGAGTGCAAGCGGATGGGAATTCCGATCCTGCCTCCCGACGTGAACCGGAGCGGCTTGAAATTCAGCCCGGAAAAAACGCCACAGGGGATTCATGCTATTCGCTATGGCCTCGCCGCGATCAAAAATGTGGGACAGGGCGCGATGGAATTGGCGATCCGGGAGCGCGTGGAGCGGGGTGAATTCACTTCGCTGGAAGATTTCTGCCGGCGGCTCGATTCGCGCATCGCCAATCGCAAAATGCTGGAGAGCCTCGTGAAATGCGGTGCGTTCGATTTCCTCGGCCGCGAACGCACGGAACTCTTCGCTTGCATCGACGAGTCGCTCGCGGCCGCGTCAGCGACGCATCGAGACCGGGCCAGCGGCCAGGTCTCGCTTTTCGACGACATGCCCCCGCCCGCCTCGAAACCGAGCGCGCATCGAGTGGTTCCCTGGACGGAGCACGAGAAGATGTCGTACGAGAAAGAGCTGCTCGGTTTTTATGTCACCGGGCATCCGCTCGATGCCTACGCCACGCTGCTCTCAGAGGGGAAATATCAAACGATCGCGTCGCTGAATGAGCTGCCGGATCGCGCGTCGTTCCGGATTGGCGGCGCGATTGTGCAGGTGGACAAGAAATTCACCAAGAAAGAGGGCAAGCCCTTTGCGGTGGTCTGGCTCGAGGACCTTAGCGCCACGCTCGAAGTCGTTCTCTGGAATGAAGTGTACACCACGATTTTGGACGCTCTCGCGCTTGGACGGGTCATTGCGGTGCAGGGGACGCTCGATAAGCGTGACGATGCGCTGCGCGCGGTGGCGCAAAAGGCGAAGGCACTTACGCCGCCGCTGGTCTTGCGCTTCTCGCCCACGGCCAACGCGGATGAATTCCGGCAGGTGCAGGCAGCGCTGGCGGCATCGCCGGGACTTCAGCCGGTGAGATTAATGTTCTGCCGCCCCGACGGGGAATCGTTGCAGATGGAAGCGGGGCTCGATCTGCGGGTGAAGATGACGCCGGAACTGCGCGACAAGCTCGCGCCGTGGCTGAAGACGGAAGCAACGGCGAATCAGGTTGTCGCCTAGCTTAGCCCCTGGCTGTCATCCCGAGCCGCGCAGACGGCGAGGGACCTCCCCCACGCACGTGGCGTCACTCAAGAAAACGATCGCGATTCATCCGCCGTGAACGCCTTTCGTGTCGCGGAAGCGCTTGAGCGCCCGCGAGGTCCCTCGCCGTCTGCGCGGCTCGGGATGACAAGCAGTGCAACGCCCGCACGATCACTGCCACCTCACGGAAAAAGGAGGCGGGCGGTCCCAAGCATCAGAGTTTTCCCAGCCGGCTGGAGATCGTGGCAGAGTGGAAAGGTCCGGGATGAACCCGTCTGCATAAGCATGGCCAGCGGATCGTCCGCGTGCCTTTCGCTGAGCGAAATCGTCCAGTTCGGCTCAAAAAGGGAGCCGCGAAAACGAAGTTCGTCGATCCGCTGTCCTCGCGAACCGGTGACGCCATTGAGTGAAAGCTCGATGCCATCGACGCAATCGTCCGGCCCTAAAAGTGTCAACGCAATCAGCGGTTCGTTCGGGAGAATTTCCACCCTGATATCGGTCAGATCGCGGAACTCAATTTCTCCGCGCGCCGTGCACCTGGCCGCGGCTAACGCGGAAGCGTAACGAAGGTTCGTCTGACCAACGCGCGCAAAATCTATCGTGGCGGTTTGGCCTTCGAACGTAAGCGCCGTTGAAAACGGCGCGCCACCCAGGGGCCTGGCGTTGAGCAAGTGCGCGGTGCCGCGGAGTTGCGGGTGGCGCCGCGAGTCGGAAATGGAGAGCCGGCCGCTCAAGATTCCATCGACAAACATTCGGCGCGAAAGGTAGACCGGCAGGTTCGGCAGAAAAACCGCCGGAAAGTTCAGCGTGCCGGAAATCGGCCCGTCGGTGTTGAAAGCGTACCCTGCCTCCCGTTTCTCGAGTTTCAATGGGAACGACCCTTCGAGATTCACCGGGTCCGAGCGACGCGCGAGGGCAGTGGCCTTGAGGTCGACGGTTCCGAGGCGGGCCTGGGCTTCCAAACCGACGGAAAGTCGCGGCTCGTGAGCGAAAACAAAATCGCGCAGGTGAACGATTGATTTTCCCTGGAGCGATGACGGCGTCCCATAAATGCCCAGATGCCCGGACACCAGGCCCGACATTTTCGGCTGTGTTGTCAGCGCGGCTGCGAGTTCGGCGAGGTCCATTGAGTCAAGAGCAAGGTCGAGATCGAAATTGGGATCGTCGCTCAGCGCCGCCAGCCAATTGCCCTGGGTTTGCAGTTTCGAGAGAGATACCGGGAGGAAAATGTTGCCCTGCAATCTTGGCTGCCCGTTCAAATCCAAACGCAACGTTTGCAGTTGAAAATAATCCCTCGCGACCGTGACGAAGGCGTTAAAGGACGCGTGCGAATTCGAAAGATTGAATCGCCGAAAGAAAATGTTGCCCGGTGAATAATCACCTTCGAGTTCCGCATCGAAGGGAATGGCGAACGATCCCAAGGGACGGAGCCCGTTTCCTCGCGCGCGAAATGTGCCCGAATGGGCGTCTCCGGCTCCGCTCGCCGTCCAATCCAGGACGAGACTTCCGCCGAAGGGAAAGGTCCGCAGGGCCGGCGGGAGCAAATCAGTGTAATCCGCTACCTCCGCGACCGAGCTGGTGAAGGTGGCCGAGTAGCTGCGATCGCCGGCCAAGTCCACTTGCCCATGGCCGCTAAAGGTATCGTTCTTGCGGCGGAGCTCGAAGTTCGCAATTTCGACCCGCGATTCGCTCAGGCTAAGATTTACGTTCAGCGACTCGACCGGCGCACGAAATACCACGAGCGAGTTCCCCGAGAGAGTAAGCTGGCCCGCGAGTTTTCGCTCCCGCGCGTTGACGTTTCCCGCAATGTCGATCTTTCCCGCAAAATCCGATGGGCTCGCGCCGAAAAGGCGGGCGAAATCGCCGAGATCGTTGATCGACGCCGAAATATCTCCGCGGAAATCCGGATTGAGCCAATCGGCCGGTTTTTGCGGCAGGGCGGATTCGCCGGTCAGGGTCAATTGATTGTTGCGCTGTTTGACGAAAAGCTGCTCGATCTGCACCTGGCGGTGGTAAAGCGACGCTCCGATGATGATCGTATCCGCCGTCCGGTCCCGCCAGGTCAGCCCGGTAACTTCAGCCCAAACGGCGGCGGTCGCTTCCCGCAGGTTCGTGGCTTCCCCTCGGAAAGTGAATTTACACGCGTGCAGTGAACCGCTCGCCCGGTCCGTTAAGTCGAGCGCGTCCGACATTTGCCCGAGGGAAATTTCAGCGGCAGTTCCGGCCACGTCCCAGGTGCGCCGGTCCGCGTGATCGTCGCTGGAAACACGAGCGCGGATTTTTCCCCCGAACGCATCGACGTTCAGCTCCAGACCGAGTCGACTCTCGCCGATCTGCGAGAGATCGATATTGATGGCGTCAAGATCGAGGCCGCGCGTGAGGGTGATCGCGCCGATGCTCAGCCGGGTGTCCTGCCATGAAGTCGTGCCGCGGAGCTGCGCGAAACTCTTGCGGAACCAGGGAGAAACGATCGTGATTTCGCTCGCACTGAAAACGCCGGCTTCGATTTGCGCGCCCGAAAGTGCGCCGTTGTGAAGATCGACGATCGTGCCGCCGTTTTCGACATGAAGCTGCAGGCCCGCGAGCCTGAAGTTATCCGGGAGCAGGTCGCTCAGGGTGCGCCAGGCAAAACGCTGTGAGGTCGGGTCCGGATTCCGGCGGATATCCACCGTGATTCCGTCCGTGGTCAGGGTCCGGAGCACGCGCCCGCGCGCGCGACTGAAGATGGCCCCCAGGTCCAGGGCCAGCTCGACGCGGGGAGCTTCAATCCGGACGCGAAACGGCGCCTCCGGGTGGCTGGCGATTTGGAGTTTGTGGACAACCACCGGACGCAACAGCGGCGCCTCGATTCTCTCGAACTCGATCTGCAATCCCTCCTGCTGCGCGGCTCTGGCGGCCCACAGGCGCAATGCGCCCGCGACGAGCCACGGCGCCAGGCAGACGGCAAGGATCCCCGCGGCGACCACCGAGGCGCAAAAAAGAAGAACAAATTTTTTGAGGCGCATTCGTCCAGTTGCTTCTAGCGGGAAACGGAACGTCCTGAAAGTGGCTTCTCGGGACTAAAGGTAGAAAGCGCTCACCGCGGCGCGCGCCTCCCTGAGGGAGTCTTTCTCGGCGCTAATCCTTCACTGGCGCGTTTTGGAAAATGAGGTTGAAACGCCGGCCGGTCTGCGCGCGGTCGTCGAGCTGCTTTTGCAAGGCCGCTTCCGCTTCGAGCAGAATCCCGCTTTCGGCGGCTTTCTGGCGCGCGAGCTCGGGCAGGGCCGCGAGCTCGTTTTCAAGGTCAGCCGCCGAGATTCGGTTCCAAAGGCCATTTTCAAACGCCAGGACTTCCGTCTGTTTTTGTTCCACCCCGAGAATCGACGCGTGGGGAATCCGAACAGTGATTTCATCCGGGCGAAGGTCCACGGTGAAATCCTGCTGCAAATCGAAACCGGCTTTTGCCGTGAAGCTGCCGTGGAGCTTTACCCGCTTGGTGCTCCCGGCCCAGGTGTGGAGGAATTCGTGTTCGACCTCGATTTGCCGCGAGAGGATCGCGAGCTCCGCCATGGCCGTTGTTTTCTCGAGATAAACCCGGCTGTTGATCGTGACGCGTGGTTGCAGGTGCGCGACTTCCACGAAAGCATCGCGGATATCGCGCCCGATGCGTTCCAGCTCCGCGGTGCTTTGTCTCGCCGTGCGGGCAGGCCAGCTCTCCAGTCGAAGAAAGATGATCGTGACCACCGCGGCGCCGATCAGGAAGATCAGCGTGAACGCGAGAGGCCAGGAAAATTTCCGCCTTGATTCAAGCGATGCCGGATTCATGAAGGCATGTCCCCAAAAAAGTACCGCCCCCCACGTCCGATGGACATGAAGGGCGGCTGTTCCCCCCAGAACGCGTCCAGAATAGCAGGCCTGTCTGGTCAGGCAAGAAATTTAGTTTAGGGCAGTTCTACAGTTTTCGGCGGCAAACAATTTCGTGAGGAACTTATGCGACGGGATGAGGGGAATGCAATAGTTTGTTTTCATGAAACTCGGGCTGCGCTATCAGACGACCTACCGCTACGAGGAAGCGGTCGGGTTCTCGCCGCAGGAGGTCCGCCTTTTTCCGCGCAGCGATCGATTCAGCCGCGTGCGCCGCTTCGATTTCACGACGGCGCCAAAGGCGACCGTGCGATTTTCCCGGGATGTTTTCGAGAATACCGTCGCCTCCTGTTTTTTTCCAGAACGGTCGAAAGAGCTGGAGTTCAAGCTCGCGATCAATCTGGATCTGGATGAAAAGGACCCGTTTCATTTCATTCTGGAGAATGACGCGGTGGAGACGCCGTTCGAATACGAGCCGGCCATTGCGAAGCTGCTCGCGGCCTACCGGGAAAGGCGCACGAAAGACCGGCTGGTCGTGCCCGGATGGGAGCCGCCGACGGGCAAAAAGCGCCGCGATACGGTCAAGACTCTGGTCCAGCTCAACAAGACCCTGCATGAATGCATCGGGTACGAACGGCGCGAAGAAGGAGCGGCGCTGTCTCCCGAAGAAACTCTCCGGTTGGGCCGGGGCGCCTGCCGTGATGTGACGGTATTGTTAGCGGAGGTTTTGCGGCAAATGGGATTCGCGGCGCGGCTCACGAGTGGATACCTCCGCGAGAGCGATGCGGAAACACGCCGGGCCGAAGGGTCGTTGCACGCCTGGACGGAAGTCTTTCTTCCGGGCGCCGGCTGGATTGGCCTCGATGCGACGAATGGCGTCTTTTGTAACCATAATTTCATCGGGGCCGCGGTCGGGCTGACGCCGGCGGACATCACGCCGATCAGCGGCGTTTATTTTCACAAGAAGCGAGTTCCCGCGCAGATGACGAGCAGGCTGCAATTGATCAACTTGTGAGCGGGCCTCGGGGAATCAGGCGACGGGTGCGGTCTGTTTCGCGCGCACGAGTGTCATCCCGAGCCGCGCAGACGGCGAGGGACCTCCCAGTCGAAGCGTAAATTACGCCAACTCGCTCCTGCGATGCACGAAGATCAAACGTGGCGAAGGTCGTCGCAGTTCATTAGTGTGACTTCCAGAGCGACTGTGAGGTCCCTCGCCGTCTGCGCGGCTCGGGATGACACGTCGCAGGGCTAACCCGTAACTCGATGACTCGCCATGCTCGCTGATCTCCAGCTGCGAAATTTTCGCTGCTTCGAATCGCTCGGGGTCGAATTTTCCACGGGGTTTAATTTTTTCGTCGGCCGAAATGGACAGGGGAAAACGTCGATCCTGGAGGCAGCCTGCGTTCTCCTGCGACTGCAATCGCAACGCGGCCCGACGCTTGGCCCCATCGTTCGCTTCGGAGAAAAGTCGTTTTCCGTTTCCGGCCACAGCGCCGGCCACCTCCTCGAATTCCGGTACAGCGCGCTGCGCCGAAAAATTGCTTTCGATCAGGTCGAGCAGCGCACGCTGGAGGAATATCTTCAAGTCGCGCGTGTGGTTTCGTTTGCCAATACCGACATCGAACTCGTGCGCGGGGGTTCCGAGTCCCGCCGCCGGTATCTGGATTTTCTTGGCGCGCAGGTCGACCCGCTCTACCGGCCCACGCTCCGCGCCTACGAACGCGCTCTTCGTTCCCGCAACGCCCTTCTAAAATCGCCGCATCCACGCCCGCGGGAGCTCGCGGCTTACGATCCGCCACTTCTGGAACACGGTGCGAAATTATCGGCGATGCGAGCGCGGCTGGCGGGCCAACTCGCTCCGCTCGCGACCGCGGCCCATCGGGAAATCAGCGTGACCGGCGAAAGATTGGAGGTCGAGTTCTCGCCGGGAAACGGGGACGATTTCGCGCGTGATCTCGCAAATTCCCGCGCACAGGAGGCGCGTCTTCGCCAGACCGTGGTGGGCCCGCATCGCGACGACCTTCGGATTCTGGTCGAGGCCAGGGCCGCAAATCAATACGCATCCGAGGGCCAGCAGCGGACCGTCGCGCTCGCGTTGAAGATCGCGCAGTCGCGAATTTTCATGATGGAGGAGGGCACGCCGCCGCTTCTGTTGATCGACGATGTATTCGGGGAGTTAGATCCGGTGCGGCGCAATTCACTCTTGCAGCACCTGCCCGCCGAGGCCCAAAAGCTTGTCACGGTCACGACCATGCAATGGTTGGAAAACGGCCCGGAAGGGCCGGTGTCGGAATTGCGAGATCGCACGCTCGTTCGCAGGCAGGCTGTATCAAGGAGCGGCGGTTTGAAACCGCCGACCAACTAAAACGGCGGTTGCAAACCGCCGCTCCTTGGAAGAAAGCCGTGCCGCTTCTTGGAAACAGGTTGCGCAAGGCCTCGGCGAGGCTTCTAGTTTTTCATGCGTAACCTCGGGGACGGGATGCCGTTAAGCCTGGCGGGCTCGCTGTTGGTCGCTCATCCAAATATGCTCGACCCGAATTTTCGACGGGCCGTCTTGTTCATTTATGAGCACGATTCCCACGAGGGAGCGGGCGGCCTCATTATCAATCGTCCGCTCGATAAACAAGTCGTTGATTTGGTGAAGGAGATGCCGCCGGAGGGCCTGGCGGATGTGCCGGTGTTTCTCGGCGGTCCCGTCGGAAAGAACCAATTAATGTTCGCCGCCTTCGAATGGGAAGCCGGAGCGGGCCTGAAACTCAATCACAATGTCGGAGTGGATGAAGCACATCAGCTGGCCGGGGCGGATCCGACCTGTATCCGGGCATTTGTCGGTTACGCCGGTTGGAGCGCGGGGCAACTCGAAGCGGAGATGAAGGAAAAAGCCTGGATCTTGCAGCAACCGACCCGCGAGGCCCTCACGCCCGACCGCTTGCCGAAGCTTTGGTTTGAGATCATGCGCGGTCTGGGGCCGTGGTACAAAATGCTGGCCGCGGCGCCGGATGATCCATCGCTGAATTAGTGATTGGTGATCAGTGACTGGTGAATAGAAGATTCCACTAGCCGCGCGAATTACTTCCACCTATCACTATCACCATTCACCAGCTCAAAGCATGATCATCGGCGTTCCGAAAGAAATTAAGCAGCAGGAGCATCGGGTCGGCCTCGTTCCCGCCACCGCAACCACCTTGACTCGCCGCGGCCATACCGTGCTGGTGCTGAAGGGCGCGGGTGTCGGTTCCGGATTCCCGGATGAAGATTATGTCGCGGCCGGCGCGAAGATCATCGACACCGCCGAAGAACTATTTCGACAGGCGGAGATGATCGTAAAGGTGAAAGAGCCTTTGGAGGCCGAATATGGTTTGCTGCGCAAAGGGCAGATTCTCTTCACCTACCTGCACCTCGCAGCGACCAAGCCGCTGACGGACGCCCTGCTCGAGTCAGGCGTGACCGGAGTTGCCTACGAGACGATCCAGGTCGGGAACAAATTGCCGTTGCTCGAGCCCATGAGTGAAATTGCGGGGCGGATGTCCGTAGTGATGGGGGCGTATTATCTGGCGAAACATAACGGCGGGAATGGCGTCCTGCTCGGCGGCGTTCCCGGGGTTCTGCCGGGAAAAGTGGTCGTGATTGGCGGCGGCACGTCGGGGGTGAACGCGGCGCGGATGGCGGTCGGATTGAAAGCGGACGTGACCATTCTGGAAGTGGATGGCGAACGGATGCGTTTTCTCGATTTGACGATGCCGAACGTAAAGACGCTCTATTCCAACGAAGCGAACCTAACTGACTTAATGCCGGTGACCGATCTCCTCATCGGCGCCGTGCTCGTTCCCGGCGCAAAAGCACCCAAGCTGATCACGCGCGAAATGTTGAAAAAGATGAGACCAGGCAGTGTGCTGGTGGACATTGCGATCGATCAGGGAGGATGTGCGGAGACCTCGCGCGCGACGACGCATCATGATCCAATTTACGTGGAGGAAGACGTGACCCATTATTGCGTCGCCAACATGCCCGGAGCCTATGCGCGCACTTCCACGCAGGCTCTGAGTAATGCCACGGCCCGCTACGTGGAATTGCTCGCTGATCTTGGTTTGGAAGGGGCCTGCAAGAAGCAGCCCGCACTTCTGGGCGGGATCAATACGAGGGACGGCCGGGTGACTTACGCGGCGGTCGCCGAAGCGCACGGTCTAAAATACGAAGCCCCGTTCTAAACGGGCCGGTGGCAGGCAAATGCCTGCGAAAGACGGGCTTCGGTAAGGCCGCATCGTCGCCTCGTTCCGATTCAGCCTTAGTCCCAATACGGGCAACCAATCCAAATTATGAAAAAATTACTCTGCATTCTGGCCGGCGCCGCGCTTCTCGGGGCGTGTGAACAACGAACCGAGGTGGTCGCTCCGGCGGGCGGAACACCAGCCCCGGAAAAGAAGACCGAGCACAACACCACCATCGTAAATCCCGCGGTTAACACGGAAAAGACCAAGGAAACCAACACCATAGTCGCCCCGGCGACCACGGAGAAGAAGACCGAGACGACCACCACCACGAGTCCGAATCCGTAGAGCCCCGGCCGAATTAGCCGAAAGTCTTCCCGTGGCATTTCCGCGGGAAGACTTTTGTTGTACGGATGGAGAGCTGGTATCTATCCAGCGGAATGATGAGCCCCGTAGCGCGCAGATTGCTCTTCCCGAAGACACGACGGCTCACGCTGACGTCGCAGTTCGCTCACGTCCGCACAGACGGCCAAAACGTGCGCGGGCGATTGCTCATTCTTGGCTTCGTGCGCGTCGAAAAAGGCAAACCGTTTCAGGCGGGTTTCGTCACCTCGAAGAGGATCGGAGGGGCGGTGGTGCGGAATCGGGTGCGGCGGCGGCTGCGGGACATCGTTCGGACGGAGCAGGGGAGGTTACAGGAGGGTTTTTGGTTCGTGGTGATTGCCCGTCCGCCGGCCGCGCGCGCCTCTTATGCGGCGTTGAAAGATGAGTGGTTGCGCCTCGCAGAGCGCGCTTCTATTCTAGCGCCCTGATGCTTCTGCTCGCGCGTTTTCTGATCCGTGGTTACCAACTGCTCGTCTCGCCGGTTCTGTCCTTTCTCGGCGGGCCTGGCTCCGGATGCCGGTTCGAACCGTCGTGTTCGGCCTACTTCATGGAAGCGCTCGAGAGGCACGGTCTTCTCCGTGGAACGTGGCTGGGATTGCGGCGGCTTGGCCGCTGTCATCCGTGGGGCGGACAGGGGCGCGATCCCGTGCCGCATTCTCACCACGGTGAGCCTTCGAAGGCAGAGACGCGTTTTGTTTGTGAATAGCCTTTGGGGGAACGCGTATGGATCGACAAGCATGGATTGCCGTTACCCTTTGCGTAATCGCTTTTTTCGCGCTGCAAGTCTACAACGCGAAGCATTTGCCGCCGCCGGCTCCGCCGGCAGCGGTTTCGCCGGCGCCGGTCGCGGTCCCGGGGGATCAACCGACGGCTACGGCTGGGCAGGCGCCGCCGGCTAGCGCGGCGCCCGCGGCATCGCCCGTTGCTTCCGTTCCGCCGTTTGCCGAGAAATCGGAGACGCTTCGGAACGACGATGTTGAGCTCTTCCTGACGAATCGTGGCGGCGGCATTCGCGAGGCGCGTCTCTTGCGTCACGTCGAGGCAAAGGGAAAAAGCGAAATCGTTCTCAATTCTCCGGAGAGCCTGCCGATTGGCGCGATCGTGGAACAGCCGGCCGCGCCCGCCCTTCCGGAATTCACCATGGCGCGCCAGCCGGACGGGAGCGTGCAGATGGAACGCGCCATTCCGCAGGGACTCTCGATTCGGAAGCGCTTCTTCTTCCCGCCGACGAAGGAGACGAAGGACAATTACGCCTCCGAGATGCAGATCGATTTCCGGAACGATGGACCGCAGCCTTATTCCGCTCCCGGCTACTTCATCGCGCTTGGATCGACCCGGCCAACCCACCCGAACGACATCCCGGCGTACACCCGGCTGGTCTGGTCCGTCAACGGCGAGTCGAAGGGCGTGGACGTTGGCTGGTTCGAGGGAAGCGGAGGCTTCCTTGGCTTCGGTCAACACGCGGCGCGGCCTTCTTACCAGGAGAAGGTGGCAGCGGATTGGGCCGCGATGAGCAATCAATTTTTTACCACCATCCTGACGCCGCTGAACGCGAAGGTCGGGGAAGTTTGGGGCAAACGCATCGAGGTAAAGCGGGGCGACGCTCCGGGCGTGGCCGGCATCGAAGGGGCGATGGCACTTCCTGGGTTCGAACTGCAACCGGGACAGACGAACACTCTGCGCGTCCAGCTTTATACCGGCCCAAAACTCTATCGCCGCCTCGCGGCCCTCCAGCACGACGAAGCCGAGATCATGAACTTTTCGGCCTTCAGCCTGTTGAAGCTGGTCAGCCAGGCGCTGCTCAATTTCATGAACCTGCTCCATAGCTGGGTGGGGGATTATGGGTTCGCCATCATTCTTTTGACCGCGTGCGTCAAAGGCGTGCTCTGGCCGCTCCAAAACAAAGCAAACAGGTCGATGCGCCGCATGTCGTTGCTCGCGCCAAAGATGCAGGAGCTAAAGGAAAAACATAAGGATGACCCCACCCGGATGAACCAGGAGGTGATGAAGCTCTACAAGGAGCACGGGGTGAATCCAGTCGGGGGCTGCCTGCCGATGTTGATTCAAATCCCGGTCTTTTTCGGCTTGTTCAACATGCTGGGCCAGGTCGCGGAATTGCGGAACGCCTCGTTCCTCTGGGTAAAAGATCTCTCGCAGCCCGACACGATCGCGGAGATTCCCGGCCTCGGGTGGGACATCAACATCCTCCCGATTCTGATGGGCGCGACCAACGTCTGGCTTATGCAGATGACGCCGAAGACGGGCGACGCGATGCAGCGCCGGGTCCTCATGTTCATGCCGCTGATCTTTTTAATTTTCTGCTACAATTTCGCGGCGGCGCTGGCATTATATTACACGACCCAAAACCTGTTTACGATTCTCCAGCTTTGGCATAACCAAAAGCAGCCGATGCCGGTTCTGGAGAAAGTTGCTCCGGCAGGGAAAAAGTCGCGCAAAGGACGATCATGACGCCCAAGGAATTACTCGACACGATTCTCGGTTATCTCGGCTTCGTGGTGCAAATCGACGAGACGCAGAGCGAAGGCGGAAATCCGACGCTGCAAATCTACATGGAGGAGAGCCATACCCTCATCGGCCGCGACGGCGAGACGCTGGAAGCGATCCAGTTTCTGCTCAACCGCCTGATTCAAGCGAAGGACAAGGATGCGCCAAAAGTGATTGTCGATTGCGAGCATTACCGCTCGATGCGGGAGGATCGAATCGTGCAGCGGGTGAGGGAACTGGCCGAGCGTGTTCGGATCTCGGGCCGTTCCTTGCAGCTCGAGCCGATGAATTCCTACGAGCGGCGAATCGTGCACAACGCGTTCAAGGACGATCCCGATGTGGCGACCTGGAGTCCCTCCGATTCCGCGCGGATCAAGCAGATCACGCTGCTCAAACGGCAAGCGAAACGCGAGGCCGCGCCGCAGCAGTAAGCCTGAACCCGGGTAGCGCCTGCTTCAGCGAAGAGTGCGTGTCATCCCGAGCCGCGCAGACGGCGAGGGACCTCCCAGTCGCTCTGGAAATCACACTGGTGAATCGCGACGACCTTCGCCACGTTTGATCTTCGTGGATCGCGAAAGCGCGTTGGCGTCATTTGCCCTTCGACTGGGAGGCCCCTCGCCGTCTGCGCGGCTCGGGATGACAGCGGGCGCGGCTTGGCCCCATTCAGGCGTCGAACTCAAACACAATCTTCCCGCCCCGCTTGTCCTGCGCCGCATGTGCCACCGCGGCCTTCGCTTCACTAAGCGGAAACGTCTTTTCCACCTTCGTCTGGAGCAATCCGCGCCGCGCCATTTCAAAAAGGGGCGCGAAAGTTTCCGCGCGTTGCTGCGGCGTGGCTGCGTCGTACCACTTGTTCACCCAAAATCCCGTGAAGCGCAGATTCTTGAAAATGAACATCCCGTTGGGAATGCAGAGCGGCTGCAAGCTCATGGCGCCGTAAGTGACCATCGTGCCGTCCGAGGCAAGTGTTTTTGCCAGGCGCAGTGCGTTTTCACCGCCCACGGCATTGAGCGCCAGGCGGATCGGCGCCCGACCTGTTGCCTCCGCGACTTCATCCCGGAGATTCTCTCCATCCACCAGCACCACGTCGCCACCCTGGGCGCGCAGCTCTTCGACCAGCTCCGCTCGCCGGACAACGTTGATAGTCTTGTATCCCAGTTCGCGCGCGATCTGGATCACGCAGCGTCCCGCCGCCGAATTCGCCGCGTTTTGAATCAGCCACTCGCCCCGCCGAAGCGAAACGAAATCGTGCAGCATTCGCCACGCGGTGACCGGGTTCACTTTGAGCATCGCTGCCTGGACCCGGTCGATTCCGCCGGGAACCACCACCAGTTTCTCCGCCGTTACCGTGCACGCCTCCCGCCACGTGCCGAGACTGTGCGGCAAAATCACCAGCGCGCCCATGTCGAGATTTCGCACCGCGGATCCCACTTCGACGACGATGCCGGCGCCTTCCATTCCCGGCGTGGCCGGCAGTGGCGGGCGAATCGGATATTTGCCCTCGATCGCGTTCAGGTCCGCCGGATTAATCGGCGCCGCCGCCATCTTGACCAAAGCCTCATCTGGCGCCGGCGCTGGCCATGGTTGCTCGACGATGCGCAGGACCTCCGCCGGAATTCCGTGCGTTTCGTAGATCGCGGCCTTAAGACTTTTGCTCATAGATGCCGCAGGCCTTTCATCCTACATCGAACGATCCCGCCAGCAATATGCAAACCGGGGCGCGGGTCGCGCTCGCGGGGATGATTGTGAATGTCCTGCTCGCCGCCGCAAAAATCACGGCTGGCCTGCTTGGAAACTCTTACGTGCTGATCGCCGATGGAATCGAATCGGTGCTCGATATCGGGGGTTCGGCGGTAATCTGGGGCGGCTTGAAATTTGCCGCGCGGCCGCCGGACGCGACACACCCCTACGGCCATGGCAAAGCAGAGCCGCTGGCCGCGGGAATTGTTGCAGTCGGCGTGTTACTGGCCGCGCTCGGCCTGGGAATCCAGAGCGTCCGCGAGATTTTTTTTCTGCCGCACCGCGCGCCGGCGCCCTTCACGCTGATCGTCCTGGTCGTCGTGGTCGTGGTGAAGGAATTTCTCTATCGCTCCGTGATTCGGCTCGGAAAGAACGTGGAGAGCACGGCCGTCCAAACCGACGCGTGGCACCACCGGGCGGACGCCATGACCTCGATCGCGGCGTTCATCGGGATTTCGATCGCTTTGATCGGCGGTGAACGCTGGCAAAGCGCGGATGCCTGGGCCGCGCTCTTCGCCTGCGCCATCATCGGCGCGAATGGCTACCGCCTTCTATTTCCGGCTTTGCACGAGATGCTGGACACGGCGCCGCGCGGCGAAATCGTGGCCGTTATTAAGACAGCCGCGCTTTCGGTTCCGGGAGTTATTGAAGTTGAAAAATGCCTGGTCCGAAAAATGGGCCTCTCGTTTTATGTCGATCTGCACGTCGGCGTGGATGGCGGAATTTCTGTGCGCGATGGCCACCACATCGCGCATCAAGTAAAAGACGCGATCAAACGAACCGATCCGCGGATCGCGGATGTCCTCGTGCATGTCGAACCGGCAGGTTCGTAGGTGGATCGCGTCCCGCGCCTGCGGGATCGCGCGATGGCAAAAGTGGCCCCGAGTGCTTTCGGGGCGTCGAATAAGCATCGAGCGATCCCGCAGGCGCGGGACGCGATCCACCTCAGATCAAATCAACGCGCAATAGCTGATCGAGCGCGGCGGTCAACGACTGCCGGGCGAGGGCAACACGTTGGCGAAAAGCATTCAAACGCACCGCTGCACCCGGATGCGTCACCAGATAGAGCGCGAGACGGGCGAAATTTGTCTTCTGTTTCTCCAGGTCGAACAGGACGTTCGGCGGAGCGGGGAACGGCGCCGATGCCGTATCGCTTATCACCCGCAACGACAGCATCGGAACTCGGTGAGCCGCGCACGCCGCCGCGATGAACTCCGTTTCCATATCGACAGCCGCCGCGCCACTCTCCGCCGCCCAGCGCTCCCGCTCGGATTTTGAATCGATGATCCCCGGCACGGTCGCGAGTTTTCCGACGAAAACTCCGGTCTCGGCGAAATCGAGGTGGGGGGAGGCGAGGAGCTCCGGGCTCGAGAAATTTTCTGAAAGGAGCAAGTCCCCGATCTGCAATTCCGCGTCAAGCGCCCCGGCAAACCCGGCACTAATCAAGTACTTGAGCTGCTGTTGTCGCAGAAAATCCTCGATATGCTTCCGGCAACTTTTCTCACCGACTCCAGTATGAAAGAGCGCGACCGGCCGCCCATGAATTTGGGCGCGAATGCTTTCGACGCCTTCGCGAGCGTGAACAATCGGCTTCGCCAGCAAGCGGACGAAATCCGAACTCTCCGCCGGCAAGGCGAAGACAATGGCGATCATCCGACCGCTCTCGCTCACGGATTTGGAGGCTGCGCCCCTTGGGTGATCCGCACGTAAATATTTATTCTTTGTTCGGCGGTGGGCGTTTCTTTTCGCGGCGCGGGGGAGGAAAATTCCGATTGAGCGAGCGGCGCCAGGGCGTTTCGGAATTCGGCCTCCCGGCTCGCCGGAAGGTCTGCCAGGACGGTGATACCTTCGTCGTCCGGAGGAGCTTTCGCGGCAGACCCGCCGCATTGGTTCGCGAGCATGACGACGTTATTAGCCATCGCCTCGCGCTCGCTCGCTGGAGCGGCCAAAAAGATCTCATTGGCGAGCGTCGGCGCAGGCAAAGCGTTCTCGGCCGTCTTTTGCAGTGAGGCCGTGAGTTGCTGGCGAATAGCCATTTCCCTGGCGCGACGGTCGGCCGGCCTTCGCGCATCTTTGTTGCCGATGATGAACGCGATGCCGACGAGCACATTAACCAGGACCAGCAGGGCGAAAGCAGCGGCCAGGCGCCGTCCTAGTTTGCCACTCGGGGGCGGGCTCGCCAGACTCTCGCTTTCTCCGAGGACCTCCCGCGAGCCGCGTGCGCGCGTGTGCATTTCACGCGCGATGGCGAGTTCGCGTTGCAACTGTGGATCGGAGGCGAGTTTGCTTTCGATCTCGGCACGTTCCGCCGCGGGGAGATTTCCCTCGAGATAATCGAAAAGCTTTTCCGGGTTCATTGGTCAGCGGCAAGACCGTCATGCGAAGCAACGTCAGGCGCAAATCGCGCGCGCAAGACGATTGAGGCTGTAGACACGTGGTTATCGGTTTTGATTGTCATCCCGAGCCGCGCAAACGGCGAGGGACCTCGCAATTGCTCAATCGCTTCCGCGTTACATCAGGCGTGATCATCGGATGAGGCGGCTTGCTTTTTTGGGTGACCCAGAATGCGACTGCGAGGTCCCTCGCCGTCTGCGCGGCTCGGGATGACATGCTGACAAGGGTTAACAGCCGATTCTAACCGTCAGAACTGGAGCCCAATCGGCTCGCCGCCGCTCCTTCGAGTTATGCTATGAGCATAATTATCTGCAATACGGTTCGTTTCAGGCCTGGTGGCAAATATTCGCCCAAGCGCTTTAGCCGCCTCGGCTATTGCTCTTTAGCCTCGTAGAAATACATTACCGCCCTCGTGGATGAAGACGAAAAACAACTCGGTCCAAGGCGTCGGCGCTGGCCCCGACTGGTGGGATGGGGTCTGCTCGTTTTGCTCGGCCTCATCCTGATATTTCACCGGCCGATCATCTTTGGCGTCGGGCGCTCCGTGGCGAATCGTTACGCGGCCAGGGCAAACCTGAAGATTGATTGCTCCCTTGAAGGGACAATTTTTACCAGCCTGGTCGTGCGCAATCTTCGCGTGGTGCCGATTGGCCCTGCCATCGTGGAGTCGATTGACGTCGATTACATCCGGGCGGATTACAGCCTCCTCGACCTCTGGCGCCAGGGCGCCACGGAGCTTCTAAAAAACGCGGAGGTGCGAAGAGCGCGCATCGTCCTGGACCCGGCGAAAGCCTCGTTGAAGCCGAAGGTGCCCCGGCCTGACGAGAGGATCACGCTGTTCCCAGTGTTCCCGGAGCGCATTCGTCTGATCGACGTGAACCTCCATGTGCGGTCGATAACCGGGGAGAAGGATTTCGTCCTAAAGCATCTCGACCTCAATCTCGACCCGAGAAGTTCCGGCGAGCTTCGGATCGACACGCTGCAAATTCCCAACGCTCCGGCCTGGTCGAGAATCACCGCGCGCACGTCGTACACAAACAAGAATCTCATCGTAAGCGGCCTCGTCCTGGACGACGCGAACCAGATTCGGCTCCTCGCCTTCGACGCGTCGCACATCGCAGCCAGATCGCTGGAGGTGGTGCTCGATGCGTCCCTGGCTGGCGGGACGGTGGCAGGCTCGGCGGCGTTGAGCGAGACGGCCCGTTCGCTTCAGACAAAGCTTCGGCTCGTGGCGGAAAACGTTTCGCTCGATACGTTGCGCGGTTATCTGGGCCGGCCCCCGGAATTTCTGACGGGCGATGTGGAACGCCTCTCCATCGCCTGCGACGGCGTGATCGATGCCCCGCGAACCTGGCAGGGGACGCTCGAAGCGAAGGTCAACAAACTGAGACAGGGGAGTTTATTTTTTGATCGTTGCGTGCTCAACCTCGCTGCCCGTGACGGGATGGCTGTGCTGGAGTCGGGCGAAGCGACCACTGGGTCAAACACAATCAAGCTCAAGGGGGCCACTGAGCTGCCCGAACACATCCGTCATTTTGGTCAAAGCCCGGCGGCGTTCGAAGTCAGCGCGGTATTACCGGATCTCCAATCGATCACGGCGAAATTTCCTCAGCCACTAACCGGTTCCGCGAAAATCCAGGGCAAGGCTGAAATCAAGGACGCTGTCTTGCGCGCGGATTTAAGCTTCGGTGGCGGCCCGATCGGGTTTGGCAACGGTTCCGCGGCGCAGGTCAGCGGGACGCTCAAGGCCTCGAAAAAAATGCCGGCCACCAACGAGCCGAAAATTTATTACGCGGACCTTCGCTCGCAGATCCACGTCGAAATGACCGACGTGCATTCGGGTGAAAATCTGTTCGACTCCGTCGTGGCCGACCTGACCAGCGAGGGCGCTACGGTCAAGCTCGAGCGCGTGGTGGCTGTCCGGAAGCAAAACAACATTGCCGTCTCGGGCGATTATCTATTGCCCGAAGTTTTCACCCACGCGGCAACGCAGCCGGGGAATTTCACGGTGTCGTTAGGCGCAATCGAGCTGGGCGATTATTGGCCCGAGGATTCCCCGAACCGGATCACGGGTCCATTGCAACTGACCGGCGGCGTCACGGTGCGGGATGGGAAGGCCGATGGCGAGGTGTCGATCTACGGCTCGAATCTCAAGTTTCGAAACGTGACGGTGCCGCAGGTGAGCGGGCAGGTCTCGATTGCGAAGAACGTTGTTTATGTAAACGACTTCACCGCGAGCCTGAACGAGCGGGATTACATCGCCGCCCACGGCGTCTTCGCGCTGGAAAAACCTTACCCCTACAGCGGAAAAGTCTTCGCGAGCGTGGCCGATCTCGCCCGCCTGAAGCCGGTCCTGGCGGCGGCGGGCAATCCGAATGAGATCGCCGGCTCCCTCGTGCTCGATTGGGAGGGCAGCGGCGAGGCGGCCGAGTTCAAGAATTCCGGCAAACTCAAGCTGACGCTCGAGCAGGGCCGCTACGCGAACTTGCAGGCGCTCAGGGCGAACATCGATGCGAGCTATTCGCCCGACGGTCTCGATATCCCGACCATCTTCCTCGGGAGCGACAAGATGGATTTCCAGGCCATCCTCTCGGCCAGGGGTTCCACCCTGGAAATCTCGAAGATCCAGATCGATCAGGGCACGGCAAAATACGCCTCGGGTTACGTTTCGTTGCCGTTCGTCTGGAAAAACATTGGAACCCCCGAACCTCTTTTTCCTTCGGACGGGAAAGTCCTCATCACCTTCCAATCCGAGAACCTCGACCTGAAAAAACTCTTCGCCGATCTTGGAGCAAAGCCGCTCGCCACGGGTTTGATCAACGTGAAGCTCGACGCCCAGGGCACGCTCGCTCAGCTGGGCGCGCGCCTCGATGTCCAAATGAGCGATCTCCACAGCTCGGACTACCCGAAACTCGAGCCCGCGACTTTCGATCTCATCGCGGAGCTGCAAAACAATCAGCTCGCTTTCAATGGCAAGTTGCAACAAGCCAAAATCCAACCATTGCAGATGACGGGGAGTCTTCCTTTCGACGTTTCGAGGATCATTGCGGAAAAAAGATTCGATGAGGAGACGCCGTTGACCGCGAAAGTCCAGTTGCCGCGCAGCTCGGTGAATTTCCTGCGGCAATTTCTCCCGGCCATCACGCAACTCGACGGCGACCTGGCGCTGGATGCCAGCATCAATGGGACGATCGCCAGGCCGGTCCTCAGCGGCTCCGGCGATATCACGATCAACATGGCGCGCTTCAGTAACGCCACCCTGCCGTCCCTGAGCGGATTTCGATCGCGGATGACATTCGATGGCGATGTCCTCGACTTCGAGCGCTTTAACGGCGATCTCGCCGGCGGACCATTCACCATCTCCGGCCGGGTCACCTTCCCGAAACTGACGGAGCCGAATCTCGATTTTCAACTCAAGGCGCAGAGCGTCCTGGTCGCGCGAGACGATACGCTGACCGCGCGGGCCGATGCCGATATCCAAGTGATTGGCCCTCTCGCCAGCGCGACCGTGACGGGCACCGTCGCCCTGACGAACAGCCAGTTTCTGAAGAACATCGATCTCCTTCCCATCGGCCTGCCGGGGCGGCCGGCGCCCCAGCCGCCTTCCGATCGTCCGGATTTTTCGGTCCCGCAGCCGCCCATTCGCGATTGGAAATTCGACGTCGCAATCACGACCAAGGACCCGTTTCTCATTCGCGGAAATCTCGCGAATGGCGGCGCCATCGTGGACTTGCACCTGACCGGCACCGGCTTGCGGCCCGCTCTGCAAGGCCTGGTGCGCCTCGAAAATGTGGAAGCGACGCTGCCCTTCAGTCGGATGGAGGTCGCGCAAGGTTTTCTTTACTTCGATCCGAGCGATTCGTTCAATCCGAAGATCGAACTGCAGGGCACGTCTCTCATTCGCGATTACACCGTCCATGTTTACGTCTATGGAACATCGCTTTCGCCGGAGGCCATCTTCAGCAGCGAACCGCCTTTGCCGCAGGAGGAAATCATTTCATTGCTCGCGACGGGCGTGACGCGGGGAGAATTGATCGGGAACAACAATGTCCTCGCCGGGCGCGCGGCCATGCTCCTGATTCAGCAACTTTACCAAAAGGTCTTCAAGAAGGGGCAGGCGACCAAACCGAATTCCACTTTTGACCGGTTGCAGGTCGACATCGGCAACGTCGATCCGCGCACCGGGCAACAAACGGCCACCGCTCGTTTCAAAGTGAATGACCGGTTTGTGCTCGTCGGCGATCTGGGGGTGGGCGGAGATTTTCGCGGCATGGTGAAGTATCTGATTCGATTCAAGTGAGATGAGCAGGACATTCCCGACGAAAACGCTGCAGCGCTTATGGCTGACGTGGGTGTTGGCCCTGTTTCTCGCGGCCTCAGATTCGCCAGCCCAAAGCGCGGTGAATGTCCCGCGTCCCGAGGAGAAGGACCGGGCTGAACGCAAAGTAGAAAAGCAGCAGGAGAAGAAGGCTCAGCGCACCAGCGTGATCGAGTTCCACGGCCAAACCGCATTCGACGAAAAGGATCTGCGCTCCCAGTTGAAGGAGCAAATCACGACGATCGACGATTTTGGCCTGACCGCCGCCCGCGGTGATGACGCCGCCTTTTTCCTCGAGCTGTTTTACCGGAAACACGGCTACGCGAAGGTGAGCGTGCGCTACACGATCGAATCGGGGGATCGTCTGCGCCTCGACATCAGCGAAGGGCCGCTGGTCACCCTGGGGTTGGTAAACTTTGTCGGGAACCAAAGTCAACCGGCTGAGCTGCTCTTCGATTACGCGGTGGGGCCGACGCGCGAACGTTATTCAAAGCTCCAGAAGAATCTCCCTTTCGTCTCGGCGGACGTGGAGGAAGGCGCCGATCTCGTTCATCGCCTCTACGTCTCCCAGGGCTTTCTCGACTCGAAAGTCGATCCGCCCATTTATCACTATGCGGAGGATGGATCTCGCGTGGATGCGACGATCCCGATCACAGAGGGGCGGCAATATTTCTTCGGTAAGCTGACCTTCGCCGGACAATCCATCTACGAGCCCGAGACCTTGCGCGGTCAAATGCTCGACCTGGTCGAGCAGCCTTACACCGACGGCCGCCTCGCGGACATACCTCGCCGACTGCAAGCGTATTACCGAGCGCGCGGGTATTACGAAGTGAAGGTGGACGCAATTGGCGACCCGCCTGCCGCTCGTGATGGCAAAGTGCCCGTTCAAGTGACGATTACCCCGGGACGGGTTTATCATTTTGATGGCGTGACCGTGAAGGGCTTGGAACGGCTGCGGCCGAGCTACCTCACCCGGCGGTTCAGCAAGTTCAGCGGCAAAACCTACAGCCCCGATGTCGTGGATGAGAAGTTCCGGGAACTGATGCGCTCGGGCTTGTTTACCGTCCTTCAGATCAAACCGACGCCGATCGGCGGCGACGCGCTGCGACTCGACATCTCCGTCGAGGAAGCGAAAAGCAAGGAGTTCGGATTCTCCCTGGGGTATGGCTCGTACGCGGGCGCGATCGTGGGCGCGAGCTATCGCGACCGCAATCTCTTCGGATACGGGCGGCCGCTCACCACTTCGGCCGAATGGTCGCAGCGCGGCTACAAGGGTGAAATACTTTGGGAAGATCCCTACTTTTTCGATTCGGAGTTTGGTTTCAAGGCCAGGCTCGCCGCGCTCACCTTCGAATATGACGGCTACACAAAGTTTGAGGCCGGCACCCGCTTCGATCTGACCCGCAAGCTATCGAAGAAATATGAGGTCGGCCTCGTCCTGACCGAACGGCACGTCGAAGTGACGAGCGCCGATATCGATCCGCAATTTCTCGGGCGCACCTCTTATTTCGTCAGCTCGATCGGGTTGACCCAAACGCTCGATCTTCGCGACAGCAAGGTGAATCCGAGCCGCGGCCTGATTTTCGATAACACTTTCGATTTTGCCTCGAGCGCGATCGGCAGCCAGATCGATTTCATCCGGAGCACCGCTCGCTCCACTTATTTCCTGCCCATTGGCCCCGAGCCAAAGCCGGGGTCGCCGGACCGCCGCACTCTGCTGGCGCTCGGCGCGCGGGCCGGCATCATTCACAGTTTGAGCGGCTCCAACGTGCTCTCGGACATTCCGATCGACGAACGATTTTTCAATGGCGGCAACACCACCGTGCGCAGCTTCACCGAACGCGACCTGGGACCCAAGGACGATGGCAATCCGATCGGCGGTGAATTCTTCACCGTCTTCAATGTGGAATACACCTTCCCGATTTACGGCGAACTCCAGGGCGCGGCCTTTTTCGACGCCGGCAATCTTTTGCCGAGCTCCGAGAATCCGTTTGCCCGGGTGAGCGCCGGTTTCGACGACATGCGCTACGCGATTGGTCTGGGCTTGCGTTACCGGCTCCCGATCGGTCCTATCCGGCTCGACTACGGCTATAATCCGGACCGGCGCGCGGGCGAAGACATCGGAGCGTTTCATTTCAGTTTTGGCTTCGCCTTCTAGTTCTGGGGAGCGCACGCGCCGCGCGTGCTGGTTTCGGCGCATCGCCGAAACGAACTTCCTTCCAAATTGGCAAAATCAGTGGGGAAAAAAGTTCGCAATGGCGGGGCGCCATTGCCAGCACGCGAGGCGCGTGCGCTCCCCAGAGTGTGCGGATCGCCCACATTTGTTTTTCGACTATCCCATGAAGCGTGGCATTCCCTCTTCCGTCACGAAGAGGTTAGCGACAAAACCTTGTCGAATCCGAGTAGACGCGATTGGATCAGATGTGGCCGCGTCGCCGCGAACGGCACTGCACCTAATCCTAACGAATGAAACCCAAGCCTCCTGAAGGCGCCCCTGAACTGGGCGACATCCCGGCGGATGTTTTTCGCCGGCACCTTCACGAGGTCGCGGACTGGATCGCGGATTACCGCCACAACATTTCGGCCCGGCGGATTTCCCCGAGCGCCAAGGCCGGCGCGATTCTGGCGGCCTTGCCGGCAATTCCTCCGGAGCACCCGGAAGCGCTGGAAGACATTTTCTCGGACTTCGAACACCTGCTCCTGCCCGGCGTGGTGCATTGGGCGCATCCTCAATTCATGGGTTACTTCGGTTCCACCACGACCGGTCCGGGCATTCTCGCTGAAATGATCGCGGCGGCGCTCAACGTCGTCGCCATGACCTGGCGCACCGCTCCGGTTGCGACGGAACTCGAGACGCTCGTGCTCGATTGGCTGCGGCAATGGCTCGGGTTGCCCGACGAATTCTCCGGGGTGGTTTACGACACAGCCTCGGTCGGGACCATGCACGCCCTCGCGGTCGCGCGGGAGGAAGCGAGCACTTCGGTCCGCACGCTTGGGCTCTCCGGCCGGTCCGAGCTGCCGATCTTTCGCATTTACGTTTCGGACCAGGCGCACAGCTCGATCGACAAGGCGGCGATCGCGCTCGGGTTGGGAGAGCACAACGTTCGGAAAATCGCGAGTGATTCCGAGTTTCGGATGAGCGTGGCTGCGCTCCGCGAAGCGGTCACCGCCGATCTCCGGAAAGGGTTCAAGCCTTTGGCGGTGGTGGCCACGGTGGGCACAACGTCGACCGCCAGCGTGGATCCGGTGGCGGAAATCGCCGCCATCTGCGGCGAATACCAGATGTGGCTCCACCTCGATGCCGCCTATGGCGGCGGCTTGGCTCTCCTGCCGGAATGCGAATGGGTGAAACAAGGTTGGAACGAGGCCGATTCGTTCGTCATCAATCCCCACAAAATGCTCTTCGTCCCCTTCGATTTCAGCGCGCTTTACGTGCGCGATATCCAGCGGCTGCGGCGTGTCTTCACGCTCGTCCCTGAATATCTGCGCGGCGATGCGGCCGGCGCGGAGATCAACTACATGGATTACGGCGTCCAGCTCGGCCGCCGTTTTCGCGCGTTGAAAGCGTGGATGGTCTTTCGGACGTTCGGACGAACCGGGCTCGCCTCGCGCATTCGGGATCACTTGCGGCTGGCGCGATTGTTCGCCACCTGGATAGGAGAAGATCCGCGGTTCGAATTGTCCGCGCCCGTCGTCATGGGCGTGGTCTGTTTTCGACTAAAAGGCGCCGACGACGCCGAGTCGGATCGAAAGAACGCGAAGGTGGTCGAGACGATCAATGCGGCTGGTGAAGCCTATTTGATGCAGACCAAGCTGCGAGGACGCGCCGTAATGCGTCTCGGGTTGGGAAATCTGCTCACGACCGAAGCACATCTTCGCCGCGTCTGGGAAATCATCCGCGAAGCCCTCTAGCGCCGGCCGAGCCTGGCCGGGCGCGTGGCCGTTTGAAAGCTCGTGGCAGTGGGTTAACGTCTTAGGGTCCGCCAAAACGAAACTCCTATGGAAACAACTATCGCCGCTCCGAAACCCCCTGCTTCAGCCGAAACCGATTTTTTGCCTCTCCAGGGGACCGATTACGTCGAGTTTTACGTCGGGAACGCCAAGCAGGCGGCGCATTTTTATAAGACAGCGTTCGGTTTTCAAAGCCTGGCCTACGCGGGACCGGAAACGGGAACAAAAGACCGAGCCAGCTACGTCATTCGTCAGAATAAGCTGACGTTTGTCCTGACCACGCCTTTGAGGCCGGACAATCCGATCGCGGACCACATCTACAAACACGGCGACGGCGTGAAGGTGATCGCGCTGAAAGTGGAAGATGCGACCTCGGCCTGGAACGAAACGACGAAGCGAGGCGGCAAGAGTTTCATGGAACCGGTCACGCTCTCTGATGACGCCGGTGAAGTGGTCATGAGCGGCATCCATACCTACGGAGAGACCGTTCATCTTTTTATCGAACGAAGTGGCTATTCGGGTGTGTTCATGCCCGGTTTCAGGAAGTGGGAGTCAGCCTATCAACCTTCGGACACGGGGCTCCTCTACGTTGACCATTGCGTCGGGAATGTTGGCTGGAACCAGATGAATCCCTGGGTGCGGTTTTACGAAGAAGTGATGGGTTTCCGCAACATCCTCACCTTCGACGACAAGGACATCTCGACTGAGTACTCGGCTCTCATGAGCAAGGTGATGAGCAACGGAAATGGGTTCGTAAAGTTTCCGATTAACGAGCCGGCCGAGGGCAAAAAGAAGTCCCAGGTGGAGGAATACCTCGACTTCTACAACGGCGAAGGCGTCCAGCACGTAGCCATCGCCACGAACGATATCGTCAAGACGGTGACCGATATTCAGAAGCGCGGCGTCGAGTTCTTGAATATCCCAACAAGCTATTACGATGAGTTGCCCGATCGCGTGGGCCACATTGATGAAGATCTCGAGCCGTTAAAGCAGCTCGGCATTTTGGTTGATCGCGACAACGAAGGTTACCTGCTCCAGATCTTCACCAAACCGGTCGAAGACCGGCCGACCCTCTTTTTCGAAATCATTCAGCGCAAAGGGGCGAAGAGTTTTGGCAAGGGTAATTTCAAGGCCCTCTTTGAGGCGTTGGAAAAAGAGCAGGACGCGAGGGGCAATCTCTAAAGGAGCAACGACATGCCGTACTATCAGAAGCTGGGTCAGATTCCGAAGAAGCACCACATCTGGTTTCATCGAAACGGCAGCGGTCCCTCCTTCAAAAATGAGGGGATCGCTTACGAGCACGTCATTACGACGGAGGGTTTCAACGAGGCCTACTCGATCATTTACCACCTGCGCCCGCCCACCCGCGTGCGGAACGTCGAGCTGATAAAGTATTGGGCCCCGAAGAAAGTCACCGAAAGTCCACTGCGCCATCACCACATCAAGACCGCGGAGATTCCGCGCCGAGGGGACCTCTACACCGGTCGCATTCCGATGCTCTTCAACGACGACATCACCGCTTACCGCGCGCGGCCGGAAAGAGCGTACGGTGAATTCGAATACTACAAGAATGGTGGCGCCGATGAGGTCATCTTCGTCTTTCACGGCGGCGGCACGCTGGAAACCGTTTTCGGAAAGCTCCGATATCGCGCGGAGGACTATGTCGTCATTCCGCGCGGCATAACCTATCGCCTCGTGCCCGACAAGGTAGAGGAGGAAGATTACCTGATCCTGGAATCAGCCGGTCCGGTGCGGATTCCGCCCCGCTACCTGAATCACGAAGGCCAGATCCGGATGGGTGCGCCCTATTCGGAGCGCGATTTCCACGCGCCCACGGAAATGCTCACGGTCGATAGCGAAGAAGACGTGGAGGTCCTGGTGAAGGATGGCCCGCGCCTCACGCGAGTGACCCTGGCGCATCATCCTTTCGATGCGCTCGGCTGGGATGGGTATCTCTACCCCTTCACCTTTAACGCGGCCGATTTCGAACCGATCACGGGGACGGTGCATCAGCCGCCGCCGATCCATCAAACCTTCGAGGTGCGCGGTTACGTCATCTGCACCTTTGCGCCCCGTCTGCTCGATACCCATCCGGAAGCCGTCAAGATTCCGTGGGTGCACGACAATGTGGAGGCCGACGAAGTGCTGTTTTATGTGCGCGGCAATTTCGGATCGCGCCGCGGCATCGAAAGCGGATCGATCACCCTGCATCCTCGCGGGATTCCGCATGGACCGCATCCCGGCACGATCATGGCGAGCAAGGACGCGTTGCGCACCGAAGAGCTGGCCGTGATGTTCGACACGGCACACACTCTCGAGCTCACCGAGGAATCGCTCGCTCTCGACGATCCAAAATATCCGCTGAGCTGGCTCGATTAGGAAACAGGAAAGGGCGTTCTCCGGGTCGCCGCGCACTTGATGTTCGCGAGAGACGCGATTATTTTGTGAGCGCTATGAAGGGTTTTTTGGGCGGGTTGGTTTTCTCGCTCCTGTTGGGATTGGCGAGCGAAGGTCAAGCGGGGGGGGAGGGTGAGTGGCAAACTCTGGAGTTCATGCCCTCGTCCAGGCAGGAACTGGCCACGGCGGTTCTAAACGGTAAGATTTACGCCATCGCCGGGTACGATCACAAGGTTGCTTCGACCAACACGGTCGAGGTCTATAATCCAGCGACCGACACCTGGGCTTCCGCGGCGCCAATTCCCATTCCAACCAATCACAACTCCGCGGCGACCGCGGCCGGCAAGCTCTATGCCTTCGGCGCCATGGGCACCGCGACATTTGTTTACGATCCGGTCGGCGATTCGTGGTCTGCCGTCGCCAATTCCAATTTCCCGCACGGAGGCACCGCTGCGGTTGGAGTCATCGACAACAAAATTTATGTCGCCGGAGGCGCTGGAGGCGGTGGGCAAGAGCGCGAGCTGGAGGTTTACGATCCGGTGGCCAATACCTGGACCAATCGCGCCTCCATGAATGTGGCGCGAAATCACTGCGCTGGTGGCGTGATCAGTGGGAAATTTTATGTTGTGGGTGGACGTGGTTCGACAGGGGCTCCGACCGCTCTGGAAGTTTATAACCCACAGAGCAATAGTTGGAGCACGCTGGCGCCCATGCCGACCGGGCGATCAGGCATTGCTGCTGGTGTCGTCAATGGCGAGCTTTATGTTTTCGGTGGCGAAACGTCCACCCTGCATGGGGAAGTCGAAATTTATAATCCGGCCAGCAACAGTTGGCGAAGCGGTCCGGACATGCCGATTCCACGACATGGCATTTGGGCTTCGGTCATTGGTAATAAGATTTATATTCCGGGCGGCGCGACCTCGATAAATTTTGACGCGACCAGCGACCATCAGGTCTTCGTCGTTTCCGCCCCCGCGACTTTTGCCAATATTTCCACGCGCCTGAAAGTGGAAACGGGCGAAAACGTGCTCATTGGCGGTTTCATCGTTACCGGTACCGCTTCGAAGCGAATCATCCTGCGCGCGATCGGACCGTCGCTTCCCGTTTCCGGCACCCTGGCCAACCCGCGCCTGGAGCTGTACAACGGGGCCGGTCAATTGGTTGCGGCGAACGACAATTGGCGGGATGCCCCCAACGAGCAGGAAATCATCGACAGCTCGATCCCGCCTTCGCATGACCTCGAGTCGGCGATCCTGACGACTGTCGCGCCCGGCAATCACACCGCGATCGTGCGCGGAGAAAATGATGCGACGGGAATCGCTCTGGTGGAGGTGTACGACCTGGAGGCCGGGTCCGACACAAAACTCGCCAATATTTCCACGCGCGGCTTTGTCCAGACCGGTGAAAATGTCTTGATCGGCGGGTTGATCCTTACCGGCCTGGAACCGCGCAGAGTGATTGTGCGGGCCATTGGTCCCTCTCTGGCGAGACCCGATGCGCTGGCGGATCCGACGCTTGAATTGCGCGACGCCAACGGTGGCTTGCTCGCATTTAACGACAATTGGCGCACATCCCAGGAGGCCGAGATCATCGGCACCACCATTCCGCCATCCAACGATTTGGAATCGGCCGTTGTTCAGACCTTGGCGCCGGCCCATTACACCGCGATCGTCCAGGGGCAAAACGCAGCCACCGGCATCGCGCTGGTCGAGGCCTACTCGCTGGACTAAGGCCACGAGGCACGGACTGTTTACGTCCGGCCGATGGCCGTCGTCTTTACAGCCTCAGGTGCGGGTTTATACTCAGGTCCCTCTATGCAAAATCACGAGACGGAACTCGAGGCCGCGGAACGGCGGATAGGATCATTGCCTCGCTGCGGCGCCGCCAAGCTCGCGGGAATGGAACGCTCGTTCCACGATTTGCTCGAAGCCGTCGGCGAAGATCCGCAGCGCCAGGGGTTGCTCAAGACGCCCAATCGCGCCGCACGCGCCTTTGAGTTTCTGACCAACGGTTACCGGCAGAGTCTGGATGATATCGTCAACAACGCGATTTTCGATTCGGACGCGAGCGAGATCGTTTTGGTAAAGGACATCGAGCTCTATTCGATGTGCGAACATCATTTGCTGCCGTTTATCGGCAAGGCCCACGTCGCTTACATCCCGAATGGAAAAGTGATCGGACTCTCAAAAGTCGCGCGCATTGTCGACGTCTTTGCCCGGCGGTTGCAGATCCAGGAGCACCTCACCATGCAAATCGCCGATGCGTTAATGAAAACCATCCGGCCGGCCGGCGTGGCCGTGGTGATCGAGGCCAAACACCTCTGTATGATGATGCGCGGCGTCGAGAAGCAAAACTCTGTCATGACAACGTCGTGTCTGCTCGGCTCGTTCAAAGAGGACGCGCGGACCCGGTCCGAATTTCTCGCCCTGTTGGCCTAGCGAGCTGTCGCGTCATGCTCCTGACGGTCAGCAAGCGCCTCGAATTTTCCGCGTCCCGCCGGCTGTTCGTGAAAGAATGGAGCGAGGCGGAGAACCGCGCGGTTTTTGGACCCGAGACCTCCGCGCGCTACGGCACTGGGCGAAACTACGTCGCGTATTTTATTTTTTCGGGAGCAGTCGACTCCGAAACGGGGATGCTGATGAACATCAGCGAAATCAAGGAACGGGTCGGCCGCGTTTTGCGGGAGGGCTTCGATCACAAATTCTTGAATGCGGACAACAAGACGTTTGCCGATGTCCCCCCGACGACGGAAAACGTTGCTCGTCAGCTCTTCCTGGACGCGGCGCCTCTCTTCAGCGCCTCCAGCGCGAAACTCGTGGCCTGTCATTTGTCAGAGTCCGAGGAACGCAGCGCGACCTACTTTGGGACCGGCGTTTCGGAGTCGAATTACTGGTTCGAGTTTTCCGCGGCACGCCAGACCACTTCACCGCGGCTCACGCCGGAAGAGAATCAAAAGTTATTCGGCGTGGCCGCGTCGCCCTTCGGCCATGGACACAATTATCGCGCGCGGCTCACTTTTCAGGGAAAAGACGGGAGCGATCGCCTCCCGTTGGTGCGCTTTCATGACATTCAGAATTGCCTGGAGTCGCTCCGAGATGAGCTCGATCACAAGAACCTGAATCGCGAGGTGTTGGCCCTGATCGATCAACCGATCACGACCGAGAATCTTGCACGCCACATCCACGAACGGGTTCGGGAAAAGCTGAGGATAAAACGAGTGCGGCTGCACGAGCGGGATGATTTTTTTGCCGAACATTGGCAGGGGGGGAAATATTTTCTCGGATTGCAAATTCCGTTCAGCGCCGCTCACCGGTTGCACACGGAGAAGCTCGGCGCGGACGACAACCTTGCGCTCTACGGCAAGTGCAATAACCCGTTCGGGCACGGCCACCGTTACTTGACGGAAGCGACGATTGGCGGCGCCTTCGACGAACGAAGCGGCGCGCTGATGGAATTCGTGGCGTTCCAAACTGCGATCACGGAGGCCGTGCAACCCTGGCAGGACAGGCATTTGGATCTCGAGTTGGAAGAGTTCCGGGACAAGCCGTCAACGGGTGAAAACATCGTGCAAGCGCTCTGGCCGCGCTTTGACTCGCGCCTGGATGGCCGGCTCGTGCGCCTTCGTCTTTGGGAGACCGCGAACAACCGCTTTACGCTGCGGACGTTCTAGCGCGATGCAGCAAATCAAGGAGCGGCGGTTTGAAACCGTCGTCTTAAAAAACGGGCGGTTGGAAAACCGCCCCTCCTTGTCGCAAACGCCGCGCGCTGCGTCTACAGCGGCCGTTCCGCGGGCTCCAGATTCGTTTTGTGATACGTGACGAGCCGGAAACCCCACTCGATCAGAGTGGCATTGTCTTCGTCTAACGTCTTCCTGGCATTCAGGAAAGTCATTACCTGCTGCTTGAGCGCGTTCTGCTGGCCGGTCTCGTCGAGGATTTCAAAGATCTCCATCGATAGAAGCCAATCGTCGGCGTGCTCTTTCTGCTGCGTTTCCCAGATTTCGCCCAGACGCTCGTATCCCACCTTGCGCTCGCGAATATCGCGCACCTGCGCATAAAGATTTTCCAATCTCTTGCGTTTCGCATCCGACGGCGATTTGATGGTGCGTTCGCGGGGAATCAACGCGACCTGATTGTAGGCATCTTTATCAGCCGCGCCGTTGAAGACCGACGCGATGCGCGCGCCTACCGCCATGTCGAAGCTGCCCCACGCGGGCTCGAACAAGACACGTTCGCCGAATGTCACCCGGCACTTGGTAAAGGTGACGAGAAGCAGTTTGCCGCCGTGCCGCAGGATGTTTTCGACGTGGCCGTGAACGATGACGCCGCTCGCAAACTCCACCGTGGAGTCCTTACCTGCCGCAATCCCCAGCGCTGCCAGCTCTTCGTCGGTCAGCGTTTCCGGTGGTTTGTCCGTCGATTTCCAATGGCCGGCCGGCGCTCCAAAACCTTCCGCGTGATAATCGCGGCCGTGCCCGGGAAGTTCCTTGTTTCCGATGGCGAGAGCGCTGGCCCCGGTCGTTCGCAGATAAACCGCCTCGCCGTCATGCGTGACCACTTCAGTGAACACCCCGGAGACTTGCAGCCCGGAGGAATACTCACACGTCGCGGTGTTCTTGCATTCGATCGCCTTGGTAATTCCCTCCAGGCCGCCGACACGGAACGCCATCTTGCTGGCGAATTCTTCCAGGACCTCGCCCAGCTGCTGGAAATCGCGTGTGACAAAGAGCTGCGGCTGCTTGGTCGTAATATCGAACGCCACATCCTGCGCATCGATCGAATACGGAATCTTCTTCACCTTCGGCTCCAGGCAGCTCACCGACTCGCCGATCGAAGAAAGTAAACCCGCGCCGTAGATCTTCGGTTTATCCAGCGGACCGATCAGGCCGTATTCAACCGTCCACCAATGGAGCCGCGACAGCAGCGCCATCTCGGATGGATCGCCCAGGTTTTTCTGCCACTCTTCGACAAGCTTCGTCGCTTTCTCCAGCGCCTCGGGATCCGGGTTTGGCTGCTCCTTCAAGATCGAGAGATGCCGGATCGCTTCGTAAAGTTCGAAATCTTTCTGGGAAGACATCGCCTTCGCGCCGACCTCTCCAAACCGCTGCAAATAATCCGCGTATTCCTGGTCGACGATGATCGGGGCGTGTCCCGCGGCTTCGTGCACGATGTCGGGCGCGGGCGTGTATTCGATGTGATTGATCTGGCGCATGTCGCACGCGATCACCAGGACGCGATAGGCCTGGAACTCCATGAACGCCGCCGGCGGTATGAAACCATCCACCGCCACGCCGCCCCAGCCGATCTTGCCGAGGATCTCGTTCATCTCTTCGATGCGCGGGATGCGATCGAAAGAAATTCCCGTATCGAGGAGGCCTTGGAAATAAAGTTTGTGCGCGTATTCGCGCAGGAAAAAGATGTTCTGGCGCATGATAAAGCGCCAGACGGCGTGATCGACCGGGGTGTAGTCGTCATAACGCTGGTCGACGGCGAACTGGAGCAGGTGCTTCGGAAGGGAGGCCACCGCCTTGTTGTTCATCGAGACAGGATTTGAGTTCATAAGCGGTGAGCCTCTTCGCACGACGCAGTTTAAAATATGAGCGATTAGGGCCTGAGCAAGCGGCATTCACGAGGTGATGATAGCCGCGCCCCAGCTTGTCATCCCGAGCCGCGCAGACGGCGAGGGACCCCGCAGTGGCTCAACCGCTTCCGCGAAACGGCAGGCGTCAACCGCTAGTTTGGACTGCCTTTTCCTTGTGTACCGAAACTGCGTGTGCGAGGTCCCTCGCCGTCTGCGCGGCTCGGGATGACAACGTTCGGGAATCAAACTAGCTCAGCCCGCCCTCTTCCTCGGCGCGCTGCTTCCGCGCCCGCCTTGCGCGGGCAATACGCCGTATCACCCAACCGGCGCCGGCGATCGCCAACGCCCACGGCGCGATAAACGCGAGCGCCACGCCGATCATGCGCGCGCTCCACATCAGGGCCGCCGCGCCCTGGCCGATCGTGCGGCGCAGCGTGGCAATCACCCCGGTCTCTTCGGAAACAATGTTGCCCTGGCTGTAAACCTGAATCGAAATGTCGGCGGGTGCGTCGGCCTGGCTGGCTTGGGCATCGGGCCGGTCGTTGCGTTGAATGCTGACATTTTCGACTTTGCCGAGCGCATTCAGCGAATCCATCAGCGCACTGTAATTTTTCATCGGCACGCGCAACGAAACATTAGCGAATTCGCGCCCGTTCGGATCGCGCGAGAACGATGAACTCCGGACCCTGCCGTTCTGTTTCTCCGCGAGGTCCCGCAGTTGTTTCGTTCTGTCGTTTACATCCGTTGAACGAATCCGGAGCGACGTTTGTTGCACCGCCTGCTCCTGTTCCTCGCGCGAGATTGTGACATTCAACACCACTTTGTCGCGCTCGGTCTTCGCATTCTCGCCGAGGCCATCGCCGCCTTGCGCGATGCGTTCGGTCTGCACCTGGAAATTCTCCACGCGGGCCATGCTTTTCACGCGCGAGATGATGGCCTCGCTCTCCTCGGGCGCGATCAACATATAGACGTAGCCGGACACGCGTCCCGTGTTATCGCGATTGATCTGGGCATTCGTGATCTGCACTTTCGGCGACGCGAGCGCCTTGATATCGTTGTAGGTTTTCTCGACTTCCGGCGCGTAGAGCGCGAGCTGCGCGCGCTCCTTCAGCAGAAACGCCGCGGGGACATTCATGTTCTTCTCGGAAAGCTGGATCGTCACCGTGGCGAACTGGACCTGGGAATCCATGAACTTGAGTTCGCCCTGCATTTTTTCGATCTCCTCGCGCACGCGCCCGATCTCTTTCTCCACCTTGAGCAAATCCGCCACGTCCTTGCTTTTCGTTTTCAGGATCTCCATCAAACGCTGTTCCATGAGGCGAGCGTTCTTCAGCCGCGATTCGGTGTCGAAATAGGCCTTGGTCACGTCTTCGGTGGTGAGGGCCTGGTTCTTCAGCTCGCCGATCCCGCGAAGTTTCTGGAGGAACCGGTCGAGATTGTCCGGAAGAACCTTCACGACAACTTCGCCGCTCAGCTTGCCGTTCGCCTGTTTTTCGGAGCTGCTGGTCGCGACATAGCCTTTGTCTTCCGCGGCGAAGCCGGTGATTTTATGAACTGCTTCTTCGAAGCTAACGACTTCGAGTTCGGCCGTCGCGTTCCGCACAAGTTTGCGGTTGGCGGCAGGATTGGCAGTGGTCGAAGGGGATTCCAATGACTCTGTTTTTGCTTCACCGGGCGTGTTGTCATCCGGGACCTCGTTCTTCTTTGCCGCGGGAGCCGTCGACGCTTGCTTCCGCGGCACCTCAGCACTGTAAACGGTGACGGGAAGCGGCGACTCTGTTTCCGGTTTGTCCTGTGCTGGTGGCGCGGGCGGTGGCGCCAATACTCCCGAGGCAGGAGCCGAGCTGGTGGATGCCAACTGGTCGGCCCCGCGGCCTCGCGTATCGGTTTTCGCAGCCAGCGTCGTGGAGTCCCGCCGGGCACCCGGAGCCGACTTCGAGCCAGATTCCTCGAGTGCCGTTGCCGTCATGGATTCCCCGGTAATCATCCGCCCCATTTGGACCATGCTGAGCAACAGCGCCGCGGCGGCGGTGAGCTGGACGGCGCGGAGCCGGACAAGATTCATGACCAACTGGACAAGACCAGGCCGTTTTGGCACGCGATCGCGAAAGCGGGAAACCATTCGCTGCTCGAATCCGGCATCGGCCTTTTTGCCGGCGATCGTTTCGTTAAGAACTTTGTGCATATTTTTTTCCTCCTGGAAGGCCTGGCGGCAGTCCGCGCAGTCGACGAGATGCGCGTGGAACGCATCGCGTTCGGCGGCGCTCAGCTCACCGTGGAGATCGGCGGCGAGTAACTCATCAATTTGGTCGTGGATCGTTGGCATAAAATCAGGCGATGGACGCGAGAGCGGGTTTAAGTCTTCGGCGCATGACCCCGAGAGCGCGGCCGAGAATGCCGCGGAGGGCGCCGTTTGTTAGACCGAGCGTTTGTTCGATCGTGGCGTAATCAAGCTCCTCGAAATAACGAAGCGTGACCGCCATGCGGTGCAGCTCAGGCAACTGGGAGAGGGCGGCACGGACTTCCGAATCAAGGTCCGCGTTTTCGATCTTCGGCTCGACCGTCTCAGTGGATTCGAAATCGTTCGGCAAGGGCTCCGGACGCCGGCGCCGCGCGACATCCCGGGCGCGGTGACGCGCAATAGTCGAGAGCCAGGCGGGGAATTTCTCCGGATCGCGCACGCGCCAGCGCGATTTCCACGCCTTGACCAGGGTGTCCTGGACGACATCCTCCGCTTCCTCGCGGTTTTGGAGAATGCCGTAAGCAATGGCGAAAAGACTTCGGCTGAAAGAGCGAATAATCATCTCGAAAGCGTCGCGATCGCCCTGCATGGCCGCGCGATAGATGGCGTGTTCATTTGAGTCCATTGCGTTGATCTACCAGCCTAGACGCACGAGATGCGCGTTCCGCGCGAATTTTTTGAAAATCGGTTCTCACACGGAGGACACGGAGGCTCCCCCACAGGTCGGGAACTGTGGCCTTTGTGTCCTTGGCGACCTTTGTGCGAGGTCCCCCGAAGACGCGGAACGCTACTTAAAGATCGAGACCGGGGTGCCCACGCTCACCATCTCTTTTATGCGCGCTGCGTCCCAATTCGCCGTGCGAATGCAGCCGTGGCTCGCGGCGCGCCCGATCGTCTCGGGGTTATTAGTGCCGTGAACGCCCACATGCGGCTTGCTCAATCCCATCCAGAGGACCCCCACGGGATTATTCGGGCCGGGTGGCAGGTTAAAGAACGTGGTCGATTTCACGCCATGGTTGAGCACGCCCTCATCGTGGCGGAAGACCGGCAGCGTCGCGATGCCCACGACCTTCCAGAGGCCCAGCGGCGCCGGCAGCGTGCTCGATCCCGGCGTGATCGGAAATTCGGCGACGAGTTGTTTGTCGTCGTAAATGAGGAGGAACCGTTCCTTGGTATCAATGTAAATCTTGCGGTTGGCGTGGGCCGGGTTCGCCGGAATAAACCCTTCGCGAAGGTCCTCGATTTTGAACGGGAGGACGTTCGGCACCTTCACGGTGTCTCCGATCTTGAGCTTCTCCAGGTCCATGCCCGGATTTAGCTTTTTCAGAAATTCCTCCGCGGAGTGATAGCGCTCCGCGATCAACTCCAGGAAAGAGCCATACTTCATTCCCTTGAGCTTCGATTGCTGCGATGGTTTGGACGCCATCGGGCCGACGAAGTTCTCCGCTTCCGGTGGAACGGTGAAGCTCGTGTAGGGCTCAGGCACCTGGTCGATCAGCCATTGGTCGACCGCGCCCGTCGCCGGCATTCCGTGCGCGCGCTTGTAATGCACGAGGGCCTTGCGAAAAAACTCGCCCATCCTGCCGTCGATCTTGCCCGGTCCGAAATAGCTGTTATCGAGAAAAATTTGCAGCTTCACACTGGTTTCCTCGTCGTAATTCGGCAGCGCCACCGGGATCTCCTTGGGCCGGGCGACTGTCGCCGCCGGCGGAGCTTTCTCGACGGGTTTCGCCGCGATGGCCATGAGCGCGCACAAAACAAGGAGGATACGGGAGTGCATCGGCGAAGCTATCCGCTGTAATCGCTCTACAGGCAAACGGCCATCAGCGATTTGCCCCCGCGGGGAACATGACTTTGTCCGGCTCGGCATTGAGCGCGGCGAGAAGTTTCGGGATCAGCCGCGTCTTCACCGAACCGGCTTCACGCGGCGGCACCACGTAACGGACGATCGCGTCGATCCAACCGACTTCATCAACTCGGAAAAAGACGCGGGGGTGAGCCCGGACCTCGAGCTCATTCACCGGGGTCTTCTCCAGCAGCTCGCGATAAACCCCTATTCGTTCCTCCATCTCTTCACCGATCTCCTCCCCGACGATGCGTTCCATCGTCTTCGCGACGAACTGCAAATCGCTTTGATACGCGATCTGAAATTTGATCTCGTTCCAGATGTAGGGAAAAAGGGGCCACGAATAGTTATAAACGATCGAGTCGAGCACCTTCGCGTTCGGGAACTTGATGATGCGGCCGCTGGGATGATCGGTCGAAAGCAGTTGCCCGCCGAATTCCCAAAGTGTCGTGTCGATATAGCTGACGTCGATGACGTCGCCGGTCGCGTCGCCGATTTTGATCCGGTCGCCGACGCGATAGGGCCGGCGGACCAGGATGTAGATCCAGCCAATAAAACTTGTCATCGGCGTTTGCACGGAAAGGCCGACGATGACCGAGATCACGCCCACGGAAATGAGCGCGGTGTACCAATTCGCGAAGAAGACCGAGACACCGATCAGGGCGATCAGTATGCCAACGACAAGGTGTTCGATCCGCCGCAGCGTGAAGCGGGTCGACGCATCGGCGATTCGGCCGATTCCGTAAACCGAAACCGCTTTCGCGATGGCCAGGACGATGACGATGAAAACGGCGCCGCGAACGACGCGCTGGAGGAGATCGAGATGGGCCTGCGGGAGGGGAACCAATTTCCACCCGAGAAGAAAAGCGATCACCGTGCAGCCGACAAGAACGAGGGCATGCGTCACGAACCAGAACTTGTCGGTCGTTTGCGCTTTGACCTTGGGCTTGCCGCCCGTCTGCGCGAGCGCTTCGCGCACCTCTGTTTTTCGGGAAAGCTCAGCGACGGTTTCGGGCATCATTATGGAATCGAAACAACGCAGGCTGCTGAGCGCCGACGAATCGCATTTGGTAGGGCGAAGCTCCGCTGAGCCGCTCGACTGACACCCACGGCTCGACAGAGTCTCGGCCTACCAGGGTGAATGCGCGATTACGCCGTCTTCACCCAGCAGCGCAGCACTTCCGCCACGCTCCAGGCCTGCGCGATGCAACCGCGCGCGGCGTGCGGCTCTTCCGCGTCGAACACTTCGCTGATTGTCCCGAGGCCGGTCTCGCTCAAATGTTCCGGGAACCGCTCGAGGAACTTGCGCGCGGTCTGCTTTTCGTCCGGGTGCACTTTCAGCCACGCGTCGATGAATGGCCCAATCAGCCACGCCCAAACCGTTCCCTGATGGTAGGCCGCATCGCGGGTGCGGAGATCGCCGTGGTAAGTCGGTTTGTAGTCGGGACTTTTCGGCGAGAGCGATCGCAGGCCAAACGGCGTCAATAAATCCCGCTGGACGACGTTCATCACCGCGTTCCATCGATCCGAGTCCAGCACTGGATTTTCGAGGGAAATGGCGAAGACCTGGTTCGGCCGGCAGGCGGCATCGTCCCCGTTCGCCGTGTCGACCACGTCATAGAGATAGCCTCCCTCTTCGAACCAAAAACGCTGATTGAATGACGTGCGCGCGCGCCGGGCGTGTTCTTCGTACCGCTGGGCCATCTCGGTCTCGCCCATCTCGCGCAGCCAGCCTTCCAGCAACTTCAGCGCGTTAAACCAAAGTGCGTTGATTTCGACCGCTTTCCCGCGTCGCGGGGTCACGACCCAATCGCCCATCTTCGCGTCCATCCAGGTGAGTTGGTAACCTTCCTGTCCCTGGACCAGCAGCCCGTCCGCGGAATCGACATGGATGTTGAATTCCGTTCCGCGCAAGTGGTGCTCGACGATGTCCACCAGGGTCGGCAGCAAGAGCCGGAGGGTGATGCGATCTTTCGATTTTTCGAGATATCGCCCGAGCGCGTGAAAGAACCACAGAGTCGCGTCCGCGGTATGGTAAAGCCCTTGTTTTTGCCCATCCGGGAACATGTTCGGGATCAGTCCATCGCGAACGTAGTGGGCAAAGGTGCGAAGGATATAACCGGCCTCGAGACAGCGGCCCGTGACGACCGTCAAGCCTTCCAGACTGATCATCGTGTCTCGTCCCCAATCAGTGAACCAGTGATACCCCGCGATCACGGTGCGAACCTCATCCCCCGCGGCATGCGCCCGCGCCGCGTCTTCGGCGCGGCCGGCGGGAGTGATGACAAATTGGTCGCTGGCAAAGACCAGCTCCGCGGCGACCCCTTCGCGTGCCTCGGGTGGGGCTTCCTCCAGGAGCCGGGCGCGCCGCTCGCGCTCCGCGCTTAGAACGTCCTGCGGGCTCAACACGTCGATGATGTCCCAAGGCTCGGTCGATCCGATCAGAGTCGCTGTCTTTTCATCAGCCAGGTCGACCTGAAAAAATCCCGGGCTCCAGAGTTCGCCTTCGTGCGCATAACCGCGGGCCTGTTCAGTCCGATAGACCACCTGAGGAATCTTCGAGGGCGCAATCGTAAACGCAGAGGCGCGTCCACACAGGCGCATGCGCAACGGCGGAAGTTTCCGACGGGTCGAGGTGATTTCGTAGCGATCGCCGACGGCGCTGAGTTTGTAAGGCTCCGCCAGAGGCAAATCGACCGAAGCCTCGTGATGCCGAAAATGAAAGGCGGGCCGCAGTTCCAAACGTGGCGGCTCCCCGTCGCCGATGATCTGGTAGCTGACGTGGACGGTGTTTTGCAGGTGAGGCAGCAAGACGCGTTTCTCGATCACGAGATCGCGCACGTGGTAAATCCAAACCGGCAACCCGTCTTCGAGCCGGAACTCGCGCAGGTATTCGGCGCCGTGCAGATCGAGCTGTCCGCCGGCGCGCTCTTCCGCGCCGAGTGAGATGACCTCTTTGTCGTCGAAACGCAGAAACTCCGAGACGTGGCTCCACATCACGATCCGCCCGAGCGGAGCAGGCAACGCGGCAATCAGGATGCCGTGGTACTTTCGCGTGATCGCGCCGCAGATCGTGCCCGAGGCGTACCCGCCCAGACCGTTCGTGACGATCCACTCGCGGTTCAGCAGAATTTCGCGAGACGTCTGCGCAGCGTCCCAAGGCATCGAACGCGTTACCGCCAGACTCGGGTTCGTCAGTTCGTTCACTCAGCGTTTCTTTGGTTTCTTGCGCGGGGCTGTTTCACGCACGGGATGCAGCGCCACGGCCGCTTCCGCGGGGAGCAGCCAGTGTTCCTCGCTCGTGACCTGAACCGCCCCCGGGCCACCGTAACGCGGCAAGTCGCTCGTCCAAGTAGTTTCCCATCGAAATCCAAATGGCGGCGCGAGCAAGGGTTCCGGGACCGGCGCGAGGGGGAGCCTATCGCCCAGGTTCACTACGAGAACGCGATCGTCGCCGTCATCGCCAAAATAACGCAGGACGAAACTCTCGGGGCCCAACACCGCGCCGTCCACCCCGCGCATGCTTTGCTCGCGGAAGCGCGGGTCTTCGCGCCGCAGTTTTATCAGGTCGCAGTGCAGATCGTAGAGTTGCTTGTTCGTTTCCCGCTCCGAAAAATCGAGTTTGCACCGAGCGAATACTTCCGGATCGGACGGATCGGGCAATTGCTGCTGAATTTCCTCGCTCGCGATTGATGGGAACTGAGCCAGGAATTTGAACCGCCCCGCGCGAATCGCCTTCCGGAGGTCGCCCGACATATCGTTAAAATAAACGAATGGGCTGGACGCGCCGAATTCCTGGCCTTGGAAAAGCATCGGCGTCCAGGGTCCGAGCATGAGCAGCGCGGTCATCGCGCGGTAGCGGCCCGGCGAGGTGAGAAAGCGCACGCGTTCGCCAAAGGCCGAGTTCGAAACCTGATCGTGATTTTCCAGGAAGCCGACGAAGGCCTCGGGAGGGACGCCGAAAGTCGGCATGCCGCGCGGCGCCTCCTGCCATCCGTAAGGCTGGCCTTGGAAAAGGTAACCGTACTTCGCGGCCGAGATGAACTCCTGGGGACGGCCGCGATAATCGCTGTAATAGGCTTCAGGCCGCCCCCCCAGGGCGACCATCGCACTGTGGTGCAGGTCGTCATTCCAAAGCCCATCGAGATCGTCGCCACCTTCGCTCCGGGGCCGGACCAGCTTGGTCTCCTGCGGCTCGTTTTCCGCAACTAAAATGATCGACCGGTTTCCGGCGGCAAGGCGCGCCGCGCGACCGATCGCGCCCACGATGTATTCGCTCGAAGAATCGATGATGCTTTGCGTGGCGTCGAAACGAAAACCGTCGAAATGGAATTCGTCGATCCAGTAGCGGCCGTTCGTGATGAAAAACTCACGAACCGGGCCGGAATTTGGTCCGTCGAAATTCAGCGAGTCACCCCAGTCGTTTTCGTGCCGATCGGTAAAGTAATCCTCCGAAAAAACGCGCAGGTAATTTCCTTCCGGGCCGAGGTGGTTGTAAACGACATCGAGGATCACGGCCAGGCCTAACGAATGCGCGTCGTTCACAAAAGCGCGCAGATCGTCCGGCGTTCCATAGAGGCGGCAGGGCGCAAACAGGTCGACGCCATCGTAGCCCCAGCCAAACTCCCCCGGGAAATCGGCGATCGGCATCATCTCGACCACGGTGATTCCGATCCGGGCCAGCTCCGCCAGTTCCTTCGCCGCCGCTCGCCAGGTGCCTTCGGCGGTGAAAGTGCCGGCATGCATTTCATAAATGATCTGGCCGGGCATTTTGATGCCCTTCCATTCCTGGTCCGTCCAGCTGAACCGCGCTGGATCCACCACGCAGGACGATCGGTGCGGTCCTCCGGGCTGGAAGCGCGAGGCCGGGTCGGGGTGAAACGTCTCAGCTCCGTTCACGCGAAAGCGGTAGAGCGCCCCTGCCTCAGCGGTGATGGCGCCGGAAAAATATCCGCCGTTCTCGGGCTCCAGCGGATGGAAGCTCCGCTCGGCCCTCTCATCCGCGCTCGCTTCGAGCACCACCTCCAGGCGCGTGGCCTTCGGCGCCCACACGCGAAAATGCGCCCGGCCTTCTCCGATTAGCTCTGCTCCAATCGGATAGCGGCGCTGGATTTCCCTATTCGTCATCCCCCTCCTTCGACGGCCAGAGTCAGTGCGGCCGTGAGTTTTAGCGGATTCATTACGGCTTTGTCGCGCTTCTTGCACTTACACCTTCATTTTAACATACACTCTTCGTTTCCACGGAGGTGTGTAAGTGAAAGTTAATGTGCAGGTGCAAGTCTTTGACGGCTAGTCATGCGGCAGGCTCGCGGAGAAGGTGGAGGCGTTTGTTCTCAGTGGCCGCGGGTGGATCGTGCGCTCCGCCGCGCGATGTTTCCTGTCGCCCCGAAAGCTTTCGGGCCACTTTGCCATCGAGCGCGGAGCGCTCGATCCACCTCGCTTCAATTGGTTCATGGCACGTCTTGTATTTGAAAAAGTCTGAATTGTCGTGGTGCGTAATTTCCGCCAGAATCCTCCGAAGCTCCCTGGCATGCCCGGAATTATCGAACGTTACACGAAATGGCTCCATACGCAGTGGCCCGCGGGCACGGTGGAGAAGCTGCCCGTTTCCGGGCCGGACGGCGTCACGGCCCAACCGGGTGTGCGGATTGCCGGTGATCTCACCGGGATTCCGTTGCTAAAGTTTTCCTCCCACACCGGCGCGCAGGCGGTTCGGGCGATCTTGAAGGAGGAAGGCGGAAGGAGGAAGGCGGAAGCCGGAGTTCTCGATCTCGCGATCATTGGGGCGGGGGTGGCGGGGATTTCGGCGGCGATCGAAGCGAAAAAGGCGGGACTGAATTTCGCGGTCTTCGAAGCGACCGAAATCTTCTCGACGGTCGTCAATTTCCCGAAAGGAAAACCAATCTACACCTACCCGACCGAGATGAAGCTTGACGGCGGTCTGCAATTTTCCGCCGACGTGAAGGAAGCGTTAGTCGCGGAAATGGAAGAGCAGCGGCGTGCGGCCGGGATCGAAGTGGCCCGCGCCCGAATTGAGCGCATCGAGTCCCGCGGCCGCGGGGGCGACCTGCTCCTGCATAAGGACGACAAGACCACGATCGCGGCCCGCCGCGCCATTGTTGCGATCGGCCGGAGCGGAAATTTCCGCAAGCTGGGTGTGCCCGGCGAAGAGCTGGACAAAGTTTACAACCGCCTTTTCGATCCGAAGGAATTTGCGGGACAGAACGCCCTCGTGGTTGGCGGAGGCGATTCGGCACTGGAGACGGCCATCGCGCTGGCCGCCTGCGGCTCGCACGTCACGCTCAGTTATCGCCGCAAGGAATTAGCGCGCGCCAAGCCGGCGAACATCGAGAAAGTTGAGATGCTCGTGCGTGATGGGTCGGCTGATGTGCAAATCGAGAAACCGACTTCGGAACGGGTCAACACCGCTGTGACTTCCGGGATGCGCGGACAGAAATCGCCCGGATCGCTCCAGCTCAAGCTCGGCACCGAAGTGACCCGAATCGAGCCGGAGCGCGTTTACCTGAAGAACGGGACTGAGGAAGAACTACCCAACGACGTCGTCTTCACCATGCTGGGCCGCGAAGCTCCCCTGGACTTTTTTCGACGGTCCGGAATTCCGATTGCAGGCGAGGGGACATTGCCCGGCTGGCTCAGCCTCGGCCTTTTTGTCGCCTTTTGCGTTTTCCTTTACGTCTGGAAATCGGGTGGCTTTGCCGAGACCTGGCTAAACCCGTGGCCGGAAAACATGCCCGCGATTCTCAGCTCGATCGGCGGCTGGTTCCAGGCGCAGGTGGCGGATCGCTCGACGCTCCTGGGCACGCTCGCCGTCTCGCTCAAATCGCGTTCTTTCTACTACACGCTTTTGTACAGTGCTTGCATCGTCGTGTTCGGGATGGCGCGCATCCGGCGGCGCCGCACGCCGTACGTCACTTTGCAGACAGTGGTGCTCATGCTCGTGCAGGTGATACCGCTTTTTCTTCTCCCCGAAATCATTCTTCCTTACCTCGGTTACAACGGCTGGTTCGATCACGGTTTGGGCAAGACGATCGCCGACCATCTTTTTGAATCTTACATTTCCGCCCAGCAATACGCCGCCCACCAATGGCCGGATTGGGGACATCCGCGCGCGTACTGGCGCGCCTACGGTTTCATCCTGGCGTGGCCGCTCATGGTCTACAATGTCTTCACCGATGCCCCGCTCACCTGGTGGCTCGTCATCGCGTTCATGCAAACGTTCGTCATCATCCCGGCGCTGATCTGGCGTTGGGGCAAAGGCGCTTACTGCGGGTGGATCTGCTCGTGCGGCGCGCTCGCCGAGACGATGGGCGACACGCAACGCCACAAAATGCCGCATGGTCCGTTCTGGAATCGGTTGAACATGGCGGGCCAGGTCATCCTTGCCGTCGCGTTTCTTCTCTTGTTCGTGCGAATCGCCGGCTGGCTTTGGCCGCAATCGGTCGCGGCTTCCGCGTTCCACTTGTTGCTCGATGGCAAAAACAGCAGCGGACGCCTGATCAACTACGCCAGCTACAAATGGTTCGTCGATATCTTCCTCGGGGGCATCATCGGCGTGGGTCTCTATTTCAAATACTCGGGCCGCGTCTGGTGCCGTTTTTTTTGTCCACTCGCGGCGCTCATGCATATCTATGCGCGCTTTTCCCGGTTCCGGATTTTCCCGGAGAAATCGAAATGCATTTCCTGCAACGTCTGCACCTCGGTCTGCCATCAAGGCATCGACATCATGAACTTCGCCAACAAGGGTGTGCCCATGCAGGACCCGGAATGCGTCCGTTGTTCCGCCTGCGTCCAGCAGTGTCCGACCGGCGTTCTCGCCTTCGGACATTACGATGGTGCGCGCCGCATTGTGCTCGATTCGATTCCGGCCTCACCCGTGCGCATGCGTGAAGGCGCTTCGACGTGATGAGCGAAGATGGTAGGGCGACACTCCGTGGAGCCGAAACGATCGGCTAGATCCCACGAAGGCTCGACAGAGTCTCGCCCTACCGCTAACCCCGCCAACGCAGACTTGATTCGCCGTCCGGAAAGGTTTGAGATGGCGGTATGAACGGGAACGAACCCCAGGTTGAAATCTTTGGCCCCTTTGGCGAGGCCTTCGAGTGGATGAAGAAAATCCTCTTTCAGCCGTTCGAGTTCCAAAAATGGCTCGTGATCGGCTTTGCGGCCTTTCTCGCCAATTTGTCCGGAGGCGCCAATGTCAACTTTCCCAAGGATTTTGGGAAGGGTGATTGGAGCTTCCGCTCAATGTCCCACGATGCGACCGGCTCGACCGACTGGCTCACGAGCTGTGCGGTTCCGTTGCTCGTCATCGCGGGGATCCTGGTGGTCGCAATCATCGTGGTCCTTTTATGGGTTGGCTCGCGCGGCAGGTTCATCTTTACCGATTGCATCGTGCGAAATCGTGCCGCGATCGCCGAGCCCTGGCGGGAATATCGCCGGGAAGGGAACAGCTTTTTTCTTTTCTCGTTGATCGTCGGCCTGGTCCTTCTCACGATCATCGCCATCGCCGCTGTCCCAGTTTTGATCCCTTATCTTCAAGGCTGGACCGAGGGAGCAGCCCTCTTCGCGAGTTTAACGGTGGGGATTGTCCTCCTGGCCGGGGTGGTCTTCCTGATCACAGCGGCCTGGAGTTTGATTTCTCAATTGATGGTGCCCGTGATGTATCGGCAGCGGTGCCGAGCGTTGGTGGCGTTTCGGCAAATCGTCGGACTGATCAGGGCGCACCCCGGACCGCTCGTTCTTTATCTCCTCTTCTTTTTCGTGCTGGCCCTGGCGGTGATCATGGTCTCGTGTTTGGCGGTGCCTCTCACGTGTTGTATCGCCGCGATTCCTTACGTGGGGACGGTCATTCTCTTGCCGGTTTACGTGGTGCTGGCAGCGTTTCCGCTTTTTTTCCTGCGGCAATTCGGACCGGAATACGATGTCTGGGGGACGATCGAGCGTCTGGAAAGTCCGTCGCCCGATATGCCTCCGAGCCAGCCCCAACCGCCGCTGGAGCCGCCTTCAACGCCGACTTCGTGAGCGGTGTGCCGGGCGGGTGCTTCGCCAGGACTGGCCGCGCTACGGGTTGGCGGCGGTGGCGTTGGAATCATCCTCCGCCTGTACGCCTTTGTCGTCTGGTAACAGATCCATCCGCACCCGCGCGCGCCCTTCGCTGATCATCCCGAGCGCTTCGGCGGCTTCCTTGCACAAATCGATGTTGGCCCGGTTGGTTATGCCGCGGTCCGTGATGCGTACGATGACACTCTTCCCGTTTGCGAGATGAGTGACGCGCACTTTCGCGCCGAGCGGCAGCCGATTGTGCGCCGCGGTCAGCTCGTTTTTTCCCGCACGGCGCTTGGCCAGGGAATCAGCCGGAACGTCGTACCAAACGGCGTCGCCCTTCCAGGATTTTCTTTTGTCGACGCGCTTCGCCGAAGGCGACGGCTCGGCTGCCGCTTGTTGTCCCGGCTTTTCATCGATCTCCTGGACCGTTTCCGGCGGCGATTGCCTCTTGCAAGCGGGGCAAGCCAGAGCCGCGCCGATCAAGAGCGACAGAGCAATCTGACCGGCGAATGAGACGGGACGGATTCGGTGGCGCGCGCCTTTGTCACTGTGTGGTGCTGTAGGCATGGCTGCCTTCGTGAATGACGTCCCGAATCTTCCGCGCCAGCGTCTGCGGTGTGAACGGTTTCTGGAGCAGCTCGAAACGCGGGTCGAGAACGCCGTGGTCGCCGAGATCGCTATCCGAATAGCCGGAGACGTAGAGAACTTTCATGTCCGGGCGAATGCGGGAAAGTTTGCCTGCCAGCTCGTGGCCATTCATGTGGGGCATGATGACGTCCGTGACCAGGAGGTGGATGGTGCCCTCGAAATTTCCCGCCATTTCCATTGCCTCCAAGCCATCCGCGGCACAGATCACGTTGTATCCTTGTTCCTCTAAAACGTCACAGACCAGCTCGCGGACGATCTCTTCGTCCTCGACGACAAGGACGGTCTCGAAATTGTCCGACTTCTCTACTGGAGCGGAGGACGTCTTCGTGTAGTCGAGCGGCGCCGTCACCATCGGCAGATAGATCCGGAAGGTGCTGCCCTTGCCGAGTTGGGTTTCAACCGCGATGCCGCCGCCGGTTTGACGCACGATGCCGTAGACCGTTGCGAGACCGAGTCCCGTGCCTTTCCCCGGACCCTTCGTCGTAAAAAAGGGCTCGAAGATGTGGGCCTTGGTTTCCTCGTCCATCCCCGCGCCGGTATCGGTCACCGAAAGCATGACGTAATCGCCCGGAAGCAGCGAAGCCGAGAGCTCGGGCGCGGTGGTTTCATCCAGGCGGACATTGGCGGTGCGAATGACCAGCTCACCGCCCTTCGGCATGGCATCGCGTGCGTTTACTCCGAGATTCAAGACCACTTGCTCAATTTGGCTGGGATCGGCTTTGACCCGTGCGTTTTCCGCGTCCGGATGAGATTGCAAGTCGAAGCGCTCGCCGATAACTCGCCGCAGGAGCCTCTCCATCTCCACGACCAGGGCATTCAGATCGATCACCTTTGGCTGAAGAATTTGTTTGCGGCTGAAGGCCAGGAGCTGGCGGGTGAGCGCGGCGGCTTGTTCGCCGGCCTTGCGGATGAGATCGGCGTTTTGCTTGGCGAGCTTGTTGCTGGTCACGCGAGTCGAGATCAACTCCGCGTAACCAATGATGGCCGTGAGAAGATTGTTGAAATCATGCGCCACTCCGCCGGCGAGCCGGCCGACCGCCTCCATTTTCTGCGAGTGCCGCAGTTCCTCTTCGCTCTTGCGCAGCGCCTCCTTGGCCGCGCGGCGCTCTTCCATTTCGCGGATGAGATTGTCGCGTTGTTCGAAGAATTTTCGGGTCGTGCGCGCCAGCTCTCCAAACTCGGAGTTATTTCGACAAATGCCCTCGATCGGTTTCGGATCGTCCCGCTTCAGGCTTTCCATGATTTGCCTGAGCGGCCGGCCGACCCAGCGGACGAGGGAGGCGTAGATCAAAAGCAGGAGCACGAGCGCGAAAGAGAAAAGCAAGACGGTAAAGCGTTTGCTCCAGTCATTCAGCGCTTCGATGGCAGGCATCTCATTGCGCACGATGACGTGGGCGAGCGGCTCTCCATCCCACGCCTTCAATGGCCGTGAGAAGACGATCAATCCGTTCTCTTCGTCGCTGCTGATGTTCTGCGCTTTCTCGCTGTCGGTCGTGAGCATGAGCTTGGTCCCCGAAAACAGCGACATTTCTTCCAGCGCAGGCTTATTCCACCAGCGGCCCGCGAACAAAAAGCCCTTTCCTGGAGGCGGACGCTCAAAATCCCGTGAGCCATGGACCCTGGCGCCGCGAATCTCCACGATGTCGGCCCCGATTTTCACAAAAAAATGGGCGGAAGGTCCGTTCGCGAAAAGTTGCTCAAAAGCTTCGGGCGTAATTGGAAGCGCGGGTGGTTGCTTATCGTTGGTGTCCGTCGAATAGCGGAGCGTTGCCTCCGGGCCATAAATCCAGGCCTGGTTTGCTTTGTAACCCACCAGCGCGGCCCCGTTCACATTGCCGCGGAACCACTGCTGATCCCTTTTCTCGATGGCCTCCACCATCTGATCCAGGCTGGCGTTGTCATCCGCCAGCATCTTGAGCGGCTCGCCGTGTTTTTCGAGGAAAGCATCGAAGGCCTGGTTGCGTTCAGTGACGCGATCTTGCGTGATGCTTCGGAACTTGGACGTGTCGTAGACGCGAAAGCCCCAAAGACCAACCATGAAGAACGCCACCACCAGCACGATCAGGAGCGTGATCTTGGTTTGGACTTTCATCGTAACGTTATTATTCCGACAGCTGGGCCGCTGGTTGAGGAGAGGGAAAGCCCGGGTTCCATGAGACGGCTCTGCTCTCTATTTATTCGGTAACAGCTCCTCCCTAATGGAAGCTATTTTCAAAACATCGCCCTCGGATCGGACCGTCCAGAAGTATTTCGCCTTACCCGAAGCAATGCGTTTCTTATCGCGACGGTAATAATCGATCGAAAACTCGATGCGGGTTTCGCCTGCGTTTTCGGAGGCCGCGAAACTTGGCGGGGCGATAAGCGTGTATTTTCGCTCGGGCCAATCCTTCACGTGATACTTGATATCTCGCCGGACAAAATCCCGATTTTGCGGGCCGTATTCAAAGTATTGGACCGGAAAAGCATAAAACCAAATCTGATGACAGATATCGTTGGATTCGCCGTTGCGGAGATAAGTTTCGACAAATTGGTTTACTCGGTCTTGGGAAACAACTGGCGAAAGCGGGGGAGGCTCAGCCGGGGGAGGTTCAGCCGGCGGCTCCGGCTCAAGAGGAAGATCTTCCCACTCGGACGGGTCCTTATCGGTCGAGGCGATCGTGGACTGAATGCGCAAAGAGGCGGCGGTATCCGCGCAGATGGTGCCGGTGACTTCGAAGCCCTTTCGCTTCTGATACCGCTTTAGCGCACCAGTCAGTTCTTCGGTGCTTTGGCCGTCGATGTCCCCAAAATACAGGTTCCGTTTGCGGAGCTCTTCCTGGACTTGCCGGATTCCCTCGTCAGCACGCAGCGAAGCCGTCCCCCCGATAAGGAGCAAGCAGGCACAGACAATAATTCCCAGGTGAAAGCGCAAATTGATCCCTCAATGCAGGTTACACTAAAGGATCGTATGGAATTTATAGTTCGGTCGTGTTCCAGAACCTGCGAAACGCATCCGGCCAACTCCGGTCGAGCACACTCTGCCGTGCTTCCCGTCCCATTTGCCTGCGCCTTTCCTCGTCGTTCGCGAGGAGAGTGATGGCGTTTGCAACGTCGCCGGTGTCGTGCGCTTTCGTCACAATTCCGGTCACCGAATCCTCGACCAATTCCTTTGGCCCGCCGAGATCGGAGACGATCACCGGAAGTCCGGAGGCCTGCGCTTCGATGATCACGTTGCCGAAGGTGTCGGTCGTGCTGGGAAAAACGAAGATATCCGCCGAAGCGTACGCCGTCGCGAGCGGCTCGCCCGTCAGATATCCAACGAAAATCGCGTCGGGCAGAATCGCCGCCAGCGCCTCCGAGTACGGGCCGTGCCCCACGATAAACAGCTTCACGGGCGCGCCTGCATCGCGAACCTTGTGATACGCGGCCGCCAGCACATCGAGATCTTTTTCCCGGGAGATGCGGCCGACATAGAGCAGGCGAACGTCGCTTCCATTCGCGCCGAAACGCTTCCAGAAGGAGGGGTCGCGCCGCTGGGGATTGAAGAGATCGGTATCGAGGCCTCGAGGGAGGATCTTGAGTTTTTCCGGCGCAAATCCCCGGTCGATCCAGCATTTCCGGTACTGCTCGGAGTTAACAAAAACCGTGTCGACCTGCCCGTAAAGCCAATGCATGTAACTCCAGGCCAGGCTTTCGAGGAAACGGTCCTCCGTCAGGATGCGGACGTACTCCGGAATGTCGGTGTGATAAATTCCGCTGGTCTGGAGGTTGAGCATCTTCGCCGCCAGCAATCCCGTGAGGCCAATCGGTCCCGGCGTGCTGATGATGATCTCGGTGAATTGTTCCCGCTGAACGTAGTCGAGGATCTGAAGGATGGGCGGAAAACTCATTCGCTGCAGCTCGTATTCCGGCAGCTCGAACTCGCCGATCGGCCGGAAATTCTTGATTGGGATCTCCTCGACCTTCAGATCGCGGCGGGACGTGACGACGATCAACTCTTCGCCGGCGGCGACGCCCGCCGCCGTCATTTTCCGGATCGTGTTCGCGACGCCATTCACGTCCTCGAGCGTGTCGGTGAACCACGCCCTCTTGCGATTTTGGAGGACGGCTGGGATCGAACCCGTCATTTGCAAGAAGACCCGCCGCAGCCACGACCGGGAGGGCGCCTGGCTATGGAACGCGTAAATGTAGGGCGAGAGCAGAAGCACGATCGGGGCGATGCCGCTCAAGGCCTGCATGCTTTCGATCACGTTGCCGTTTCGAAGCTGCTGCACGAATTTTTCGAAGAGGCGAAAGGCCAGTTGTTCGCAGACCATGTTCGCCATCAGGAACGTGCGCCGTTCCGGTTCGGTAACGCCTTCCATTTCCTTGGCTAGCCGCGCCTTCACCCTGGGCCGGGCGAAATGTTTCGAGAGCCCTTTCCAGAGGGAGACGTTGCTAGGCTTCGCCAGCTCGAAGATTTTTCCCGACATCACGCCCTGGGCGACAAACGTCGCTTTCTCGCGCAAAGTGAACTCGGTCGGGTCGCGTCCTTCCATAAAGCGCGAAAACATCGTTTCGAGCAGAGGGGCGGTCGGTCCCAGGCGTTCGGTAAATCGGTCCTGGATGAAGCGGGAGAGCGTATTGTAAAAACCGTGCGACAAGGCCAGGGGCGTGCCTCCTTCTCCGTGGGCGGTGCAGGCGCCTTGGCGGACATGCTGAAGAAATTCCTTCGTGGACCGCGCCGCGGGCGTCTCCGTGTAGGCGCCGGCCACAAATTTTGCCCCATGATCGTCCGACCCGCCGGTGAAGATCTTTTGCCATGGCTCGGCGTGGGTGGGCTGAAGATTGTGCCGATTCGCGAACTCCTCGATTTTCTGAGGTGTCAGTCCGGAAAAAAGGTCCCGCGCCAGGACACTCAGGAGTGCATCACGCAGACCGTTGATGCCTTCGAAGTGCTTGAAGAGAAGGATCAATCGTTCGAGGTGCGAGACTTCGAGCTTGCCGTTGATGCTATAAAGCGGGTGGGCGACGGCGTGGGCGATCGCTTCTTTTTGCAGGTAGCTTTGCAGGTCGTGGATGTTCTCTCGCAGGGTGATAATTTCAGCATGCTGAGCCTCGGAAATTCCCCAAGCCAGGACGTGAATTTTGCACGGATCATGAGGGAAATACGTTGTAATCTCCTCGCTGATAAATGTTTGCTTTAAGTCAGATATTTGGAGACTTCCTTCGATCGTGTCGTGGTCGGTGATCGTTACGAAATCCATCCCGCGTTCCCGCAGCTTCTCGTAAAGCTCGCGCGGATCGGAATAGCTATCGGGAAAATCGAAGCGCCGGAAGAGCCATTCCTCGGAACGCGCGCTGAAGCGGGAGTGAATGTGCAGATCGCAAGTGCTCATGGGCGAGGGGCTACGCACCGCCACGAGTGCGCCTGTCGGCAATCCAGTCTCGATACGTCGTCGGGGTTCGATTTTCGACCAGCCTGTCGGTCAGCCGCAAAACTTGCCGCCAGATCTCGGGATGATCCCGATCCGATGGGTGAATGCTCACCCGAGCGAGGGGCGCGCCGGCGAGCTGGCGGGCCAGCACGCTGTTCCAGGCCAGGCTCGCCACGCGGCGCCAGCCGCTCCGGACACTATAGACGAGCGTTCGCGCGGGAAAATTATTCCCGGACCGCAGGTCGCGCACTCCCGTCAACCGCGTCGTGTATTCCATTTCCGCTTCGGCGGCCGCTCGCTCCGCGGCGGAGCCAAGCAGCCAGGCCGGGGCGATGAAACCGCGCGGCGTTAGTCCCGCTCCGACAAACTCGTCCCGCGCCTTCGTGATTCGACGAAAAGCTTCGTCGTAGTCCAGGTCGTAAAATTCCCCCTCGTGTCTGGTATACAGTTGGGTCAGAAATTTCCCGGTTAGGTTTTCACCATTCCGGCGCGGTCTCTCGTGAAAATAGCCGTGGATCACGATTTCGTGTCCCTGTGCTTCGAGGTCCTGGAGCCAGCGCACGAAACCGCGATCTTCCGCGAACGAGCCGCCATGGTGATAGTTTGGGACCACCAGCAGGGAACAAATCGGAACGCGGTGACGGGACAACTCCGCCATAATTTCCGCCGCGGCGGTTCGAGTGGCAGGCGCGACGTCATGCACGGAAACGATCAAAGCTTCCCGCTCCGCTTCCGCCGAAAGGGCAAAGAGGGAAGGCAACGATGTCGCACTGGCGCCGGTCACGCCGGATTTTCGATGCCAGCAGCGAAGCAAACAAGCCTAATCGCTTTGGAGGGACGGGCGCTGTCCCGTCCCAAGATTCCAGGACGCCACGGAAGACGTCCCTGCACTCAGCGCGCCATGCGAAGGATCTCCTGAAATTCCGCGCTCGAAAGCGGCTGAACCGACAACCGCGAGAGACGCAGAAGCGCGATGTCTTTGAGCTTCGGGTTGCCCTTGATTTCATCGAGCGTCACCGGGCGGGGCAACGCTTTCTCCGGAGCAAGATCGACCGCGCTCCAATCGCCTTCGGTCGCGGTGGAATCCGGGTAGGCCTCCCGGCTCACTTTCGCAATCCCAACCACGGCCTTTTCGCTCACGCTGTGGTAGAACAGGACCGAATCGCCCTTGCGCATCGCGCGCAGGTTATTTCTCGCGGTGTAATTGCGGACGCCGGTCCAGCTCGTCTTGCCGTCTGCGACAAAATCCGCCCACGAATACGCGGACGGTTCCTGTTTCACGAGCCAGAATTTTTTCATCTTAGAATCTCTTAGATCAGCGCGAGCGATTCGACAAGCGCGCTGGTCTGCGACCTCAAGGAGCGGCGGCCTCCAGACCGCCGTGGGAAGGCGGGCGGTTTGGAAAGCGCCCCTCCTTGGGGCTCCCCTTGGCGCGTAGGTTTGTAGTTACGCACGCGGATTCGACAACTGTGCTCCTTTGTTTCACACTCGCTCAGATGTCGCGCGGCGCGTTTATCACATTCGAGGGATCGGAGGGTTGCGGCAAATCAACGCAGGCGAAGCGGCTGGCGGCGCGGCTGGAGGAGATCGGTGTGCCCGTTCTCATCACCCGGGAACCCGGCGGCACCGCGATAGGCGAAAAAATTCGCGACCTGCTTCAGTTCGCTCCGGAAAGCCTGGCGATGGCCCCGGAGACGGAGCTGTTGCTCTTCGAGGCCAGCCGGAGCCAGCTCGTGCGCGAAATTATCCGACCGGCCCTCGAGCAGGGAACTGTGGTGATTTCCGATCGGTTCTTCGATTCGACGACGGTTTACCAGGGCGTTGCGCGCAAGCTCGATCCTGAAATTGTCGAGAAGCTTAATGATTTTGCCGTGGGCGCCGATAAGCCTGACCTCACTTTCGTGCTCGAAGTCGATATCACGACGGCCCGCGAGCGCCTGTTGCGGCGCGTGCGCCCGGTCCAGGCTGTCGATCGCATGGAACAGGAGCCGCTCGAATTCTACGAGCGAGTTTGTGAAGGGTATCGCGAGCTGGCGCGGCGCGATCCGGCGCGGATGCGTCTGCTCGATGGCTCGCAGTCGCCCGATGAAATCGAAAATGAAATCTGGCGGGAAGTGTCGGAGCGTTTTCCCGCCATGAGGGCGCGCCGGAAAAACGAGGACGAGGGGCGCGCTTCGTAAAAACAAAATGGCTTTTACCCGCGCCGGCGCCTTCGAATACCTGAGCCGCGCCCATGAAAATGGCCGCCTCGCTCATGCTTACCTGATCTCTGGACCGCCCGGCAGCGGCAAGCGCGGACTCGCCACCGACCTTTCCAATCTCGTCACGACGGGAAAGGCGCCTGATGTCTTTGCTTCCCAGCCGCCCGGGGTTTACCTGGCCGAACCGGAATCGAAATCGCGCCGCATCGTGATCGATCAAGTGCGCGGGCTCGAGCATGCCCTCCAGATGCGGGCCGCGGGCGGACGGCGGAAAGTGGCGATTGTGGCCGAGGCGGACCGGCTCCAACCCCAGGCGGCCAACGCTTTTCTCAAGACCCTGGAAGAGCCGCCTAACGACTCGCTCCTGCTCCTCTTGAGTTCGATGCCGGAGGTTCTGCCGGACACGATTCTCTCCCGTTGCATCGCTATTCCCCTGGTGGCGGAAGAGAAGGCGGCGCCTTCGCGGGAAGAAGAAGAATTGGTTGAGCTGCTCGGCACCGTCGCGGCTCCCGAAGCGCAGGGCGTTCAACACGCCTACCGGCTCGCGCGCGGCTTTCATCGCCTGCTGGCCCAAATACGGGAAACGATCCAGCTCGAGAACGCGGCCGCTTTGAAGCGCGACGAGGCGCGCTACAAGAACACCACGGATGGAGCCTGGCTCGACGAACGCGAGGACTATTTCAAGGCCCTGACGGAAAGCCAGTACGTGCGCCAGCGCTCCCGGCTTCTCGAAGTGCTCTTTCTCTGGTGGTCAGACGTCCTTCGCGCCAGCACGAATGTGGCGCGGCGTGAACTGCCTTCCGCGAGCGATCGGACGCGCCTCCTCGCGCAGAAACTGTCGACCGCGGAAATTCTACGGCGAATCCGGCGCCTCGAGGAATTGCGGGATCATCTCGGGCGAAACATCCAGGAAGCTCTTGCGATCGAAGTGGCCTTCCTGAGCGTGTTTACATTTCAATAGAGCGCACACACCGCGGCGCTCAACCATGCTCGACCTGTGAAGGATTTAGGGCGCCTGCGCATCCAGGCGATTAGCGCCCGCTCTCGGTCATTGCGTAACCCAATCCGCGCACAGCACCTCGGCTTGGGCGAGAACGGTCTTGGTAGCCCCTTCCTTGAGGTCCGGGGGATAGCCGTGTTTACGGAGGATGCGTGTCACTCGATGGCCGCGCGCAATCGCGCGGAAAGAATTACGCCGCCAAAAGATGCGCGTTCGGCCGCGCCCCCCGTCCGGCGGCAGTTTCAGCGCCTGTTCGACGGTGTATCCGAGCTCTCTGAACCACGTCAGCGCAGCTTCTTCGACGACAGATTCGGTGAAACTCATTACGTCTCGCGTCTTATTTCGTCATCGACATCGAAAGTCCGAGCTTCCATCGAGTATTCGCGACTTCGGATACGACCGTGTAGTAGGTCGAATCACTCGAGAGAACAAGAACGTCATCGTCTTGCTGAACCGGCACAACGCTCTTTGTAATATGCCGCACCAGTTGATCCCGACGGCTCAAGCCAAGCAGTTTCTGATACGGATAACCTGCGTTGCATTCGGGTGGCTCATGGCTGTCCCCGTCCCACGCTACTGACGAAACCCCAAATTCGCCGAATGCAGGCAGAAGACATACACCATTGCTGTCTGTTAAGATGAACCCGCGTTTGCTTTGCCATGCTGCTTCTGCCAACTCGATCGGGACTCGCCACTGGCCTATTTGAGCCGCCGCAAACATTAAGCCCGCGAATGTTCCGTTCGGATTTAGGAGTGGCTGGCAGAGAAAGAATGTGCCGTGTTTGTTGTAAAGCGACGCTACTTGGTCAGAGACAAATGCCTTCCTAAATGAGTTGGCTATTTGAAAGTATGGGCGCTCGGAAACTCCACGGCTTGTGATATCCGCCTTCCGAGCAACTGATAGTCCTTTTGGCAATGAGCACGCGAGGATTTGCCCGGCTTCGTTTGCGACATATAGGCCTTGGGCAGCCAGAGGACCGAGGCTCGTTTGAAGGCGATCGAGCCAGTCCGCGGGTCCGCTTTCGTGGATGAGCTTGAGAGCATTCCCATTCTCTCGCGCGAGGGCGTCGAGTCCCTCGTTCAAAGGGTCTTCAATCTGTGAAATGACCGACGAGAGATCCACATCGAGCCTTGCTTCAGTATCGGTGTGAAGAGCTAACGTTTTTGAAAGGATCAGGTCTGAGAGAGCCGCCGCCAACGCATGTGAACGGATTGTGGCTGGATCGGCCGGCAACACGGACGGAGGTGTCAAAGCAACAATTCCGCGTGCGGCAAAGATTTCTGGGGTATGCGAGCGCATATCAAACTGCAGGCTGTAGAATTGAGGCCACTCCGTTGTTCGATGATGCGGATTGTTTTCGAACTGGTGAATGGCATCATCCACCAGGCGCGACACTTCTGGATCGCGGTGGCTGAATCCGACAAACAACGTGTGCCTCTTCCGCAATAGTTCGATCAACAGGTTGAAGAATTCCGCATTAGCGCGGTAGTGGTGGCGATAATCCCGTCTGGTCAGGATGAGATGTTCGTCGAGACGCGAAACACAGCCATGGATCTTGAATAGGACCGAGCCCGGCCGGCGCCCCCCAATGATCTCGCGAGCAGTGGGTAGATGCGTATCATTCGTTGCGATAAATAACTCAGAACGCCCTAGCGACGACCACGCTTTTTCGAAAAGCGCGTCATAGTTAGTAGTGACGTAGATTTTGCAACCCAGTTCCGCCAATAGTCTGTGACTAGTCGTAGGCAGTTTGTCGCCCCCGAAGACGTCTCTCAACCTCTGTTGCAGAGTTTCATTTCCGAGAACCTGGGCTGCGAGCTCGGCCAGAGTAAGCGGATCGTTCTTTAGGTCCTCATCGTCCACAAGGTTCCTGTCCAACTGGAAGTAGTCGACGAGAAGGCTCTGCCATGACGGAAAGCCTGCCGGAAGCGAAACTCCCGCCCCGAAAAAAGCCGTCGCATTGTTCGTGCTGAAGCCTTGGACGCAGCGAGGCGGCCAGAACGTGGAAATATCTCGCCAACTGACTTCGTCTTTTCGGAATCGTTTGAGAGACTCGTCAATCCACGAAGCCGATTCCTTCGCTACAAGAGGGTCGGAGAATCGGTCGCTTCTTTCCTTTAGGTTTTTGGCCAGCAGGACGGCAGGGGCGGCTTGAGCCGGAGTCGTCTTCATATGTGGGGGCCAATTGTTGAAGGGCAGCGAAGTTCGCCGCTCAGTAGCTTTGGCAGCAGCGTGTCGCGCAGCGTAGCGAGGGTGCGGGATTCGGTGGCACTCATCATGAGATTGGCGCGACCATACTGCGCTTTGCTTTTAGGCCGACAAGAGCCGCCCTCAAAACTTGTAGGCAAATTTGTGCCGTATGCTCGTCCGGTTGGAAACCTGATGCCATCTGTTCATACGGGTGGATGTAGTTCCTGAAGTCCCGGACAGCGTGCCCGAACTTTTTCACATCAAGACGCAGCACTCCGACTTCGTGGGCAACATCAATAAGGTTCGCGAGGGTCCATTCATGAAATGCACGGACCTTCCCTGTTTCCTTTTCTTTTGGGCTTGCCGCAGCCCGATTGAACTCAGCGGGATTCTTCAAAGCTACGGCCAAAAGGATTCCTTCAAGAATGCTCCCGCACATGAAGACTGTTGAAAGCGGAGCACCACCGCCAACGCACTCCACCGCTTCTTTCACCCTTGCCGTTAGTATGCGTTCAATGCTGTGGTCCAAATCCAACCCTTCAACGGAGATCGCGCCGAAATCTCGCTTGAGGAAATCGGACTCTGTTTCCTGCTTTAGCTCCCTCCCCAGAAGGCGCGCCGCCGTTCGACTACACTCTTCATATTGCCGGTCAGCACGCTCGTTCTTGCCAGGGTCATTGAGGTATCGCCATACCTCCAGAAGTTGTTCCAAAGCCCTCCCGACATTTGCAGGCGTTTCGATTTCCCAGAACGCTCGAAGTCGCTTTGCCTTCGATGTGCCGTTGAAAGCGTAGCGCGGATCATAAATGTTTGTTCCTACCTCTTGTCGGAAGAACTCGGCGAACGTCCTATCAGAAAAGTTTAGGACATATCCACTGGTCATGCCGAATAGGTCTTCGAATCTTTGCTTCTCGATCGTTGAAAGAGCACTCATGCAGAGATCTCTTTTCCTACTCCGATTACCCAAAAGTCTTTGTCGCACAATTCGATGCCCCGCGGTCCTTGTCCTTTTCTTCCGAGGATTAGACCAGGCGCTTCGGCTAGCGGTGCGTCGTGCCAGCCACATTGCCCGTTGGTGCCGAACACGGGCACCTTTCCCAGACTTCGCGTGTCGGCTTTCAACGCGCGTCCGTAGTTCAACGAGACAAGCTTCCGAGCCGGGACTAGAGGCCATCGCCATTCAGTGTCTCTTGCGAGACCGCCAGGGTAGGTGGTTCCGGGCTGCGACGAATCTTCAATCGTCGATGGGCTGATTTTAGGAGAAGATCGCATCGTCAACGTCTGCCGTTGTAACGGGTCTGCCTCGTTCAACTGCCAAGAGCAAGAGCAAGAGTCTTCAAACGTGTCCGAGATGTACTTGAGGAAGATCAGGCCGAGGACGACGTGCTTGTACTCCCCCGCGTCCATGTTGCTACGGAGCCTGTCCGCGGCGAGCCACAGCTTGGCTTCGAAGCCGAGATCAGCGGAGGAGTTCTTGGAGGAGCGAGCGCGAGCCATGGAGGTAGATGTTTCTACCGCAATGCCTGCCGAAATCGAGGCGAATTCCTCAACGCCCGTTAGCCCGAGGTCGCCGCAAACCAAGGAGCGGCGGTTTGGAACCGCCGACCTAACAAAACGGCGGTTTCAAACCGCCGCTCCTTGGCATTGTTCTCCGCGCGCCCACGGCATATCATCCCGAACTCTATGAGATTCGAAAATCAGGTTGCGGTGGTCACGGGGGCGGGGCGGGGAATCGGGCACGCCATTGCCGTGCGCCTCGCGAGCGAGGGCGCGCGTGTCGCCTCGGTGAGCCGAACCGAAGCAAACGCCAATAAAACCGCGGCGGAGATCAACGGCGCCTGCGCGGATGCGTCGAAGGCTTATGCCGTCGATGTGGCAGACCATGCCGCCGTCCAAAAAATTGGGGCCCAGATCCTGGAAGACTTCGGTCGCGTCGACATTCTGGTGAATAATGCCGGCGTCACCCGCGATGGCCTCAGTATGCGGATGTCGGTCGAAGATTGGGACACCGTCCTGAACACGAACTTGAAAGGCGCCTTCAGTTTTACGCAGGCCTTGATGCGGCCGATGATCAAGCAGCGGAGCGGCCGGATCATCAACATCAGCTCGATCAGCGGATTGATCGGCAACGCGGGCCAGGCGAATTACGCTGCGAGCAAGGCGGGGCTGATTGGGCTTACGAAAACCCTGGCCCGAGAGCTGGCGAGCCGTGGGATCACGGTGAACGCCGTCGCTCCCGGGTTGATCGAGACGGACATGACCACCGTGCTTTCCGACGAAATTCGTCAATCCATTTTGCAGAAGGTCCCGCTCGGCAAATTGGGGCAACCGGACGATATCGCCGGCGCTGTCGCCTATCTCGCTTCCGCGGAGGCGGCCTATATCACCGGCCAAGTGCTGGCCGTCGACGGCGGCATGGTGATGTAATTCTTTCCCAAGGAGCGGCGGTCTCCAGACCGCCGACCTAAAAACAACGGCGGTTTGTAAACCGCCGCTCCTTGAGGCTGAATGCCCTCGGCAGCGCCCACGCAGCCGAACGAGCACCAAAATTGCTGTTTTGAGTCCCAGCCTAGCCAGGCAGTCCGCGAATGAAAACTCTCTCAGCACTGTTCGCGATTGGGCTCGCAATTCTTGGCTACACCTATCTTCAGCGCCCGATCAGTTATCCGGCCGGCGTTCTCGTCGAGTCGGAGCCAGCCCAGATCGCGATAGCCGAAGGCCACGCGCCGATCGAGCATGGCGAGTATCGCCTGAAACCGCTCGCCCGCTTTTCGCTCGATGGGCGCATCTTGCACCGGAAGGTTTATCGCTACGATCGGGAAGCGAAGCTCGTCCCCATCGATCTTGCGGTTGGCTGGGGGCCGATGTCCGATCAGGCAGTGCTCGATCAAATCAAGATCACTCAGAGCATGCGCTTCTACTGGTACGAATACCGGTTGCCACCGCCGATTCCCCAGGACCGAATCATTTCGCACAGCACCAATCTGCATGTCATTCCGGCGACATCCGTGGTTCTGTCCTTCTGCAAATCGTTGCGCCAGGGTGAGCTGGTTCATCTTGAGGGCGAACTGGTCGAGGCGACCGGTCCGGAGATCGGCGCCTGGCGCAGTTCACTCAGCCGGACGGACACCGGAAAGGGCGCGTGTGAATTGATGCTGGTGCAAGATTGTTCGAAGATCAGTCGCACGGAAGCCAAGTCCGCCCGACTCGTCACGCGCTGATCCTGGTGGACCGGGCGCTCCGCGCGCGATGCTTTGGAGTTGGCCCGAGAGCTTTCGGGGCCATTATTGTCATCGCGCGACGGAGCGCGCGATCCACCTATTTGCACCGCCGCTCTTCCCGTTTCATGGTGAAACCATGGCGACAGAAAAAGCGACATTTGGGGCCGGTTGTTTCTGGGGCGTCGAAGCGACCTTCCGGGCCACGCCCGGTGTGACCAATGCAACCGTCGGATACGCCGGCGGCACGACGGAGAACCCGACTTATGAGGCTGTGTGCAGCCACGACACCGGACATGCCGAAGTGGTGCAGGTGGAGTTCGATCCGGCCATCGTCAGTTACAATCAGCTCCTCGATGTTTTCTGGGCCAATCACAATCCGACCACGCTGAATCGTCAGGGGCCGGACATTGGGGACCAATATCGTTCAGTGATTTTTTATCATTCGCCGGAACAGCGCGTCGCGGCGGAAGAGTCGAAATCCAGCCTGGACCAGAGTGGGCATTTCAAGCGGCCCATCGTGACTCAGATCGAACCGGCGCCGACATTTTACCCCGCGGAGGATTACCACCAGCGCTACCTGGAGAAGCGCGGCTTGTCGCATTGCGCGGTTTGATGCGCCGCCGTCGCCCCGATGAAGCGCGAAGTCATTCGCTCCAGCAACTTCGTGGCGGACGCGGCCGAGTTCATCCTCCAGCACGCGCGCACGGCGCTGGCGGAACGCGACCAATTTCGAATCGCGCTCTCGGGTGGAAACACTCCGCGCCCGGTCTACACCGAGCTGGCCAGGATTGGGCGGGACCTTCCGTGGGACCGGATCTATTTTACCTTCGGCGACGAGCGGTGTGTGCCGCCGGAGGATGAGCAAAGCAATTACCGCATGGCCCGCGAAACACTTTTCGCTCCCGCGGCCGTGCCAGAGAAATCGATCGCGCGGATCCGGGGCGAGAGCGAGCCGCAGATCGCGGCCCAGGAATACCAGGACGGGCTGGACCTTCTCGCTGCTCAAGGCGGCGAAATGATCTACCGGCACGACCTGATCCTCCTGGGGATGGGAGACGACGGGCACACGGCTTCTTTGTTTCCGGGAACGGCGGCGTTGGAGGAAAAAACACGCAAGGTGGCGGCCAACTTCGTTCCAAAATTCGACGCCTGGCGGATCACTTTCACCTTCCCGCTCATCAGCCAGGCGCGTCACATTTGTTTCCTGGCGAACGCGAACAAAAACAGGGCGCTGCTCGAGAAGGTGCTGCAAGGCGACCGCCAGTATCCCGCGGCCCAGGTCGAACCCTCGAACGGCGGCCTGACCTGGATTCTCGGTGAGTCATAGAACCCGGCACGACTCCAGCTTCGAGCTTTCCCATGCGTAAGATTATCGTGACCGGTTCCGCGGGCCTGATCGGCTCCGAGACGGTCAAGCATTTCGCGGGCGAAGGATATCGCGTGGTCGGAATCGATAACGATATGCGAAGCCGTTTCTTCGGAGCGGAGGCCTCGACCCAGAAGACGCGCGAGCAGCTCGTCCAGACAGTCCCGGAGTATGAACACCGCGACCTCGATATCCGGGATGCGAGTGGGGTGCTGGAATTATTCAAAGCGCATCGCTCCGATATCGCAGCCGTGGTTCATACCGCGGCGCAGCCTTCCCACGATTGGGCCGCGCGCGATCCGCAGACCGATTTTACCGTCAACGCGAACGGCACCCTGAACCTCCTCGAAGCCGCCCGCGAGGTCTGCCCGGAAGCGCCGTTCGTCTTCACGTCGACCAACAAAGTTTATGGCGACACGCCAAATCGGCTGCCGTTATCGGAGCTGCCTTTGCGTTGGGAAATTGCCGAGGGCCACGAATACGAACCGGGCATTTCCGAGACGATGAGCATCGATTACACAAAGCATTCGCTCTTCGGCGCGTCGAAGGCGGCCGCGGATATCCTGGTGCAGGAGTACGGGCGTTACTTCGGAATGCCGACCGCCTGTTTTCGCGGCGGCTGCCTGACCGGACCGGCCCATGCCGGCACCGAGCTGCACGGTTTTCTTTCCTATTTGATGATCTGCACCGTGACCGGACGGCCTTACCGCGTCTTTGGCTACGGCGGAAAACAGGTGCGCGATAATATTCACAGCGCCGATCTCGTGGATGCCTTCGCCGCCTTCCTTCGCGCGCCGCGCGCGGGGGAAGTTTATAACATCGGCGGCAGCCGCCACTGCAACTGCTCCATGCTCGAAGCGATCGACCTCTGCGAGGAAATCAGTGGCCGGAAGCTAACCTGGAAATACGAGGAAGATAACCGTATCGGCGACCACATTTGGTGGATCAGCGATGTCCGAAAATTCCAGGAGCACTATCCCGAATGGAAGTTTCGTTACGGCCTGCGGGAAATTCTCGAAGAGATCTACGGAGCGGTGATGGCGGGCCAAAACAGGTAGGGGCGTCGACTTGCACCTGCACTTTAACTTTCACCTGCACACCTTTGTCGCAACGAAGCGTGCAAGTTAAAGTGAAAGTGTAAGTGCAGGACAGCGCGCTGTCCCTGCCAGGCAAGCCTCAATACTCTTCGCCTTCGTCCTTCACGGTCGGCGCGACTTTGTCTTCCACTCCGTAGACGTGGAACATGACGCCAAACCAATAGATCGGGATCAAGGCGAGCCCGAATCCGGCGGTGGCCGTCGCCGCCAGCGCGCCGGCCAGAATCGCGCCAAACGCGCCGGTCACGAAAAGGAGGCCGAGCAGCTTGTATCCTTTGTAAACATGGCCGAGCCCGGGGACCACGCTCAGCATGACCGCAACTAAATCGCTCGCCTGGCCTTCCGCGGTGTCTGTGTCGGGCGTGCGCACCCAATCACAACGATCGCAGTTTGCCGCATCTTTGGGCAGCACCTGTCCGCAGAGCGGGCAGTTGATGATGTCGGCCGATATGGTGGGTTCTGAAGTTGGCGCGTCAGTGTATTCCAAGATTTTCTCCTCGGTTAAGTCGGGGATGCGAGACGCCTAACGGTCACAAGACGCAAAGATTTCGTCAAGTAATCTAATCTCGGAGGGACGGGCTTCTGCACGTCCCATTATTCAGGGACATGCGGAAGCATGTCCCTCCGGGGGAATGCTTTCACGTTTTCTGCGCGTGCATTCTGGTTTTTCTCCGCTCAGAATGCGCGGCATGCCGCAGCTCCGCCAGCTCGTCGATTACTGCAACGACCTCCTGCGGATTGGCGAGATCGCCGATTGGCCCAATGCGATGAATGGCTTGCAGATCGAGAATTCCGGCAAGCTAACCAAGGTCGGCGCCGCGGTCGATGCATCAACGCGGACGATGGACGGGGCGATCGAGCGCGGGATCAATCTCCTCATCGTGCACCACGGATTGTTCTGGCCGGGCCTGCAACCAATTACCGGTGGCCGGCGCCGGATGCTCGAGCGCGCCTTCGAGCATGACGTCGCGCTCTACAGCGCCCATCTCCCGCTCGATGTGCACTCGGCCCTCGGCAATAACGCGCAGCTCGCCGGCGCCCTGGGCTTTCAAAACACCGAACCGTTCCTCGAGCAGAAAGGGCAACCTGTTGGCCTGAAGGTGAACGCTCAAATTCCGCGGGCGGAACTTGCGGGCAACCTCGAGCGCGCGTTAGGCGGCCCGGTCAAATTGTTCGCCAGAGGACCCGAGCAAACGCAGACGATTGCCCTAATCACCGGAGGCGCTGGCGCTGAAATCTACGCGGTCGCCCAGGAAGGCATCGATACCTTCATTACCGGCGAAGCGCCTCATTGGGCCGCCGTGGCCGCGGAGGAAATCGGAATGAACCTGCTGCTCGGCGGGCATTACGCGACTGAAACTTTCGGCGTGAAAGCCCTGGCGGCCCATTTGTCGGATCGGTTCGGTTTGCCGTGGGAATTTTTGGATTTTCCGACCGGACTATGAATTCGCTTTCAACCAGTGTGCCTTTCCAAGGAGCGGCGGTTTTCCAACCGCCGACGCGCCATAACTGGCCACGGTGGGCGGTTTGGAAACCGCCCCTCCTTGGTCCGCGGTCACCATTCCCTAAGCGAACTCTCTTTATATGAATGCGGATTCATTCGCCTGTCTCGGCCTCGTCATCCTGTTGGTGCCGATCCTTTTGATCGTGGTCGGCGTGGTGGAGATCCACAAACTGAAGAAAACCGTGCGCGAGCTCGCCAGTCGCATCGGGGCGCTGGAATCGCGTGATCGCGGGTTCGCCGCGCCAGCGGTCTCGGTTCAGCCACCGGCGAGTGCACCCGCGCCCGAGGCTGTTTCGCCGCCGGGCCCGACCATCCCGCGCGCAGTTCCGCCGCAGGGTTCAACGCCTGCGGTCGTTCCGGAACCGGCGCGGCCAAAGGCAGGTCCCAGCGTGCCACCGCCGTTGCCCCCGCCAATGCCCGCTGGCCCGCCACCGCCTCCTCCATTTCTGCCGCGTCCCGCCCGCGCGGCGATCGACTGGGAAGCATTCCTGGGGGTCAAACTCTTCGCCTGGATCGGAGGCTTCGTTCTTTTCCTCGGGATCGTTTTCCTGGTAAAATACTCCTTCGAGAACAACCTCATCACTCCCGCAATGCGGGTGGTGATCGGCACAGCCATCGGGCTCGCGCTTATCGTGACCGGCTGGTTGACGGCGACCCGGCGCTACCGCGTCTCCGGCCAGAGCCTCTGCGCGACCGGAGTGTTGGTTCTCTACGGAAATATTTTTGCGGCCCACGTTTTCTATCATTTGATCGCGCTCGTTCCCGCGTTCGCTTCCATGGCGATCGTCACGGCCGCGGCGTTTTTCCTGGCCGTCCGCATGAACGCCCAGGTCATCGTCGTCCTGGGCTTATTGGGCGGTTTTCTCACGCCGGGACTTCTTTCCACCGGAGTCGACAATCCGATCGCGCTCTTCGGCTACATCGCGGTCCTCAACGTCGGCATCGCCGCCGTCGCCCTGCGCAAGCGCTGGGATTATCTCATCCTGCTCGCGGCGGCCGGCACGGCGCTGACGGAGTTCGCCTGGGGCTGGAAGTTCTTCGAACATTGGAAGGCAAACATCGCGTTCGTCGTTTTTCTCGGCTTCGAAGCGCAGTTCCTCGCGATTTTCGCGGCGCAACGCCGAACCAATCCGAAGGCGGACTGGGCGGCGGGTGGGGTTGTCTTGCTTGGTTTCACGGCCCTGGCCGCGGCCTTCTCGTTCCTCGGCTATTCCGAGCTCGGTCGCCGGCCCGGCTTCATTTTCACGTTCGCCTTTCTCGCCGAGGCGGGCCTCCTCGCCCTGGTTATCCTTCGATCGAGATCTACGGCCCTGCTCGCACCCGCCGGCGGCCTGGCCGTCTTTGCCTTCCTGGTCATGTGGACGGGAATTTACCTGAACGACGCGTTGCTGTGGTGGGGGCTGGGCGGGTATATCGCGTTCGCTCTCTTCCACGCGGGTTTCGCATTCTGGCCAAAAGAGGACGCGACCGCTTCCACAGAAGGCGCATGGCACAGTTACGTGCCGTTGCTGCCGCTCGTGCTCATTTGCGTTTGCGTCGGGAAAAGCGAAACATCGGCGGCCGTCTGGCTTTGCGTTCTCCTTCTCAATGTCATCGCGGTCGGCGTGGCCTTTGCGCGGCGTTCTCTTCCAGCAGTTGCCATCGCACTGGTCGTAACCATCTTCGCCGCCGCATTGTGGATTTTGACGGCGCCGCCCGAAATCGATCTCCGCTGCTTCTTGATCGTAGCGGCCGGAGCCGGGGCCTTCTTTTTCTCCGCCGCCCTCTTCGCGGCCCGAAGGTTTTTCCCCGATTCGGAAAATGTGCGGCGCAACCTCCCCGCGCTCGCGGCTTCGATGCCATTCCTGCTCCTGCTCATGGCGATCGCCAAGCTGCCGATCGTGAATCCGACGCCCTTTTTCATTACGGCGTTTTTCCTCGCGGTCCTGCTGCTCGGCCTTGGCGTTGTTACGCGGACGAGCTGGATCGCCCTGATCGCGCTCACTTTCACCTGGGCCGTCGAACGCGAATGGCAGGCGCTCCATTTCACGGAGAGTTACGGCGCGCTTGCGATTGGGTGGCAGGTCGCGTTTTTCCTGCTTTTTCTGGGCTATCCGTTTTTCACGGCGGAAGAACGCAAGCCCTTGCCATGGGCCATCGGCGCACTGTCCGGCCCTCTGCATTTTTGGCTGATCTACGAAATCATTCGGATGACATTTCCGGACCTGGACAACGGATTGGTCCCGGCCGCCTTCATTCTCCCGTACGCGATCGGCGCACTCTTTCTGGTGAAGAAAAAGCAAGTGATCCCCGCCTCGGGGGATGCGCGCCTCGCCTGGCAAGCGGGAGCCGCGTTGTTTTTCGTCAGCCTCATCTTCCCGATCCAATTCGAGCGCGAATGGATCACCATAGGCTGGGCCCTCGAGGGCTTCGCTTTGCTTTGGTTGTTCCGCGTCGTGCCGCACCGGGGTCTGCGTTACGTCGGCGTGGGACTGCTCTGTGTGGCCTTCGTCCGTCTCGCTTTGAACCCCGCGGTGCTCGAATATCATCCCCGAAGCGCGACTCCGATCTGGAACTGGTATCTCTACGGCTACGGCCTTCCGATCTTGTGTCTGTTCGGCGGCGCCTGGCTCTGCCGCCCCACGCCGCAATCCGCTTTCGAACGAACGGCGCCCACCCTCCTGAACTCGTTAGGCGCGATCCTCACCTTCCTGCTCCTGAACATCGAGATCGCGGATTATTTTTCGATTGGACCCACGCTCACCTTCTCGTTCTCGGGCAACTTCGCCCGCGACATGACGTATTCCATTGCCTGGGCCCTCTTCGCCTTCGTGCTCCTTCTCGTCGGCATGAAACAAAAGACAGGCTGGGTGCGTTACGCGGGCGTCGTTCTCCTGCTGGTTACGCTCCTCAAACTCTTCCTGCACGACCTGGGGAATCTCAGTCAGCTTTATCGCATCGGCGCGTTCATCGGTGTCGCCGTCATTCTCATCGTCGCCTCGTTCGTTTATCAGCGCTTTCTGGTCCCGAAGAGCAAGGATTCATAAGGCCGCGCCCGGCGGCAATCTTACTGAGCCATTGCGCATTGGCGCAAAAGAGAAAATGGTAAGCCGCAGTCATCCGACCGCTTGTGCAAAATTCTGACAAAATATTCGTCGCCGGTCATCGCGGTCTCGTCGGGAGCGCGTTGATTCGGAGGCTGGAGCGGGACGGGTTTGCCAATTTAGTCACGCGGGATCGCTCTCAGCTCGATCTGATGAATCAGGCGGGAGTCGACCGCTTTTTCGCGGAAGAGAAGCCGGCCATTGCGATCCTGGCGGCGGCAAGGGTGGGGGGGATCAAGGCAAATGACGATCTTCCCGTCGAGTTCCTGCTCGAAAACATTCAGATCCAAAACAACGTCATCCGCGCCGCGCACGAAAGCGGTGTTCGGAAACTTTTGTTCATGGGCAGTTCTTGCATTTACCCGAAGCACGCTCCGCAACCGATCCCGGAATCGGCGCTGCTGACCGGGCCGCTCGAACCTACGAATGACGCGTATGCGATCGCGAAAATCGCGGGGATCAAGCTTTGCCAGGCCTACGCCCGCGAGTACGGCGCAAACTTCCTCTCGGTCATGCCGACGAATCTGTACGGGCCTAACGACAACTTCGATTTGCTCTCGTCCCATGTTTTGCCCGCGCTTCTGCGCAAGGCGCACGAAGCAAAAAAGAAAGGAGCGCGCGAGATGCCGGTCTGGGGCTCGGGAAAGCCGCGCCGGGAATTTCTCCATGTCGACGACCTGGCCTCCGCCTGCCTCTTCCTGCTCGAGAAATATGACAGCGCCGAAATCATTAATATTGGCTGCGGCGAAGACATCTCCATTCGTGAGCTGGCCGAACTGATCTGTGACGTCGTGGGATTCCAGGGCGACCTGGCCTGGGACGCGGCCAAACCCGACGGGACGCCGCGCAAACTCCTCGATGTCTCCAAACTGCACGGCCTGGGCTGGCACCACACCATCGGACTGCGCGAAGGCATCGCGCGGACCTACGAATGGTTCTTGCATAATGGCGCGCCGGAGGCCGCGAAATGAAGAAGCTGCGCGTTGGCGTGGTCGGCGTGGGACACATCGGGAAAAACCACGCCCGTTTGTATGCCGAACTTTCCGGTGCGCAATTTGCCGCCATTTACGACACGGATCAGGCCAGAGCGCTTCAACTCGCCGGCGAATTTGGAGTCGTGGCCGCCGGCTCCCTTCAAGAGTTTGCCGAGCAAGTCGACGCCGCTTCGATTGCCACTCCGACGAACACGCACTTCGAAATCGCGCGCGAACTGCTGGCCCAGGACAAACATCTCCTGATCGAAAAGCCGATCGCGGAAAACACGGCGCACGCCAGCGACTTGGCGGAACTCGCGGCCGATCGTCGGCTCGTCCTTCAGGTTGGTCACGTCGAACGTTTCAATCCCGTGTTAAGCGCGCTGGAAAAACGCCTGACGAATCCGCGTTTCATCGAGGCGCATCGGCTTTCGCCCTATCCGAACCGCAGCACCGATATCGGGGTCGTGCTCGACCTGATGATCCACGATCTCGAAATTATTTTGCATCTCGTCCGTTCGCCCGTGCAAACGATCGACGCCGTCGGCGTGCCGGTCTTGAGCCGCGGCGAGGACATAGCGAACGCGCGGCTCCGTTTCGAAAATGGCTGCGTCGCCAATATTACCTCGAGCCGGATCAGCCCCGAGCAGATGCGAAAGATTCGTGTCTTCCAGGAGAACGCCTATCTCTCGCTCGATTACCAAAACCAAACTGGCGAGATCTACCGGCGCACGGCGGAAGGCTTGACGAAAGAAGCCGTCGAAATCGAGCGCGAAGAACCGCTCAAGCGCCAGCTCTCCTCGTTTCTCGAATGCGCGCAAACCGGCCGCGCCCCGAAAGTCTCCGGCTTTCAAGCCGCCGCCGCTCTGGAGTTGGCCGTGGAAATCACAAAACGGATCGCCGCATGAAGAGCGCTGATCCCCGCTCGGAGGGACGTGCTTCCGCACGTCCCAAGATTCAAACAGCCGCGCCGAAGCAGAAGAATGGGACGTGCGAAAGCACGTCCCTCCGAGGTGAGTCGGATGGGCGCAAGCACCCCATTCATTTGTCGTCATTCGAAGCGCGCAACCGGCCAGTCATAATTTTCGTTACGGCCTGCACCGCGAAGCGACGGAAGGTCCTCGCCTCACTTTCGACCCACGCAGCCATCCTGGCGGCTTGGGTCGCCGCGTCAGAATGGCTAATCGGCCGCTATGTCATCATGCCCGATCACATCCATCTGTTCTGTGCCCCAGGCGTCCACGATGCGCCGTCACTCGAACGCTGGATGCGGTTTTGGAAGTCCCTGGCCACGCGCGGCATGGGCGAAAAGGCGGGCACCGTCTGGCAGCGTCATCATTGGGACCGCCAGCTCCGATCAGGCGAAAGTTACGACGAAAAATGGGAATACGTGCGCAATAATCCAGTTCGCCACGGCTACGTGAGCAAGGCCGAGGACTGGCCATATCAGGGTGAACTAAACGAGTTGCGATGATAACCCCATGTTCGGAGGGACGTGCTTCCGCACGTCCCAAATTTCCAATCTTGCTGGGCCATAACACGGACGTGCGGAAGCACGTCCCTCCGATGAAATGACCATTTACCTTATCGCGGGCGAAGCGAGCGGCGACGAACACGGCGCCGCGTTGATGCGAGCGCTTCGCGGGATTGCTCCCAATCTGGCCTTCTCTGGCCGCGGCGGCCCGAAAATGCAGGCAGTGGCCGGCGAAGCCTTCATCAATTGGAGCGACTCGGCCGCCGTGGTCGGGCTTTGGGAAGTGGTGAAACGGTATCCCTATTTCCGGGAGCAATTTCAACGCGCGCTGAATGAGATCGCGTCGAGCAAGCCCGACGCCGTCGTCCTGATCGATTACCCTGGATTCAATTTGCGCCTGGCCCGGACCCTGCGGAAGAAATTCCCTGCGCTCAAAATCATTTACTATATCAGCCCCCAGGTCTGGGTGTGGAATCGCGGACGAATCGCCCAGATGGCGCGTTTTCTGGATTTGATGCTCTGTATCTTCCCGTTCGAAGCAGAGCTCTACAACAAGTCCGGCTTGCGCACGGTCTTCGTTGGCCATCCGATGATCGAGAATCTCGCCGCGCTCCGAACCGGCGAAGAACGCGATCCGAATTTGATCGGCCTTTTCCCCGGCAGCCGGCTTCGCGAAGTCCGCAAGATTTTCCCGATTATGGTGAAAGCCGCGCGCGAAATTGCCGCCGAGCGGCCGGAGATTCATTTTGAATCCGCCGCAGCCTCGGAACCGCTCGCCTTGGAGAGTCAGCAAATGTTAGCGTCGTCGCCGCTGCGGGAACGCATGCGGATCGTCACCGGAGATGCCGCAGGAATAATGCAACGCGCCTTCGCCGCCATGGTCGCCTCAGGCACCGCGACCCTGGAAGCGGCGTATTTCCGGTTGCCATTCGTCCTCGTCTATAAGGTGTCGTGGCCGACCTATTTTGCGGCGCGCCTCGTCCTGAAGACCAAACACCTCGGCATGCCGAATGTCCTGGCCGGGCGCGAGATCGTCCCCGAGTTCATCCAGCATGAAGCCCGCCCGGACACGATTGCCAAAGCCGTCTTGAATTTGAAGACCAATCAAGCTGCGCGTGACGTGATGACCTCGGAGTTCGATGCGATTATCGTCAAACTCGGTGAGAGCGGTGCGAGCGTGAGGGCGGCTCGAGTAATTATCGCTGAGCTGAACCAGAAGTAGTCACGGATGAAGATGGATTTTCACGGATGGAGGACAGGGTCGTATCATCCGCATGAATTCGTGGCTCAATAGCGAAACCGGATCTAATGAAAGTTTTCGATATCTCGCGTGCTCTTTCGAACGACCTAGCGCCGTGGCCCGGTGACACGCCATTTCGTTTTGAGTTGAAATGGAAGATGGCGGAAGGGGCGACGGTGAACGTGGGCGCGATCAACATGGGCGTGCACAACGGGACGCACGCGGACGCGACGTTCCATTTCGACGAGAGCGGTGATCCGATTGATCGGATGCCGCTCGATGCCTACATCGGCGACGCGATCGTGGTCGATCTGACGGAACTTTTCGGCCGCGCAGGGGATAAGGTCGATAGGACGCGGCAAATTGGCGTCGCGGATCTCGAAGCGTGTGCCGACTCGATTGAGCAAGCGCCGAGGCTTCTGTTCAAGACCGGTGTTTGGAAAGATTCGAAAGTTTTTCCGGACTGGATTCCGGTGATGGGGCGTGACGTGCCGGAGTGGTTGGGAAAGCGGAAGGTGAAATTGATTGGACTGGATCTGCCGTCGGTTGATCCGATCGAGGCGAAGAAGTTAACGAATCATCACGCGCTGGCGGCCGCGCGCATCGCCATTGTTGAGTCGCTCGATTTGAGTGAAGTCGAGGCGGGCATCTACCACTTTTCGGCGCTGCCATTGAAGATCGCGGGGGGCGATGCCGGACCGGTGCGCGCTATCCTTTGGCGGGATTGATCAAATAATCGGACTTGCGGAAGCAATTCCCTCCGAGCAGGAATCATCGCGCACTTGTGACTGACCTTCTAGACCGTCGTGCCACCTATTGGAGCGTCCTTGCTCTAACGCTTGTCCTGTTCGCGATTACAAATCTTCCCTGGCACCTGGATGATTACGACCAGGCGAAGCAGGCGTTCACCTCCTTTGAGATGGTGGAGCAGGGACACTGGATTTATCAGCACACGCCGAATGGGTGGATCGCGACGAAGCCGCCGCTCGTTGGCTGGATCTCGGCTGGACTTTTCGCGGTGATTCGGTCCTGGGAGCTGGCTTGGCGGCTGCCGTCTTTCCTCGCGGGCCTCGCGCTTCTTTTCCTCATCATGCGGGCGGCTTCGGTCTACGGCCGCGCGGCCGCCTTGGTCGCGGCGGCCGCCTTCGGGCTCAATTTGTTCTCTCCGCGCCTGGCTTCGCTGGTGCGGACCGACATGCCACTCGCGTTGATCTTGTTCGTGATCGGGTGGCTGATCCTGGTAAAAATTCGGAAACGCGAAGGCTGGAACGACCTGGATCGCTTTTGGATGTTTCTCCTGCTCAGCGCGGCCATGTTGATCAAGGGCCCGATCATCTACGCGTTTTTGCTCCCGGGAATCGTGGCCTCCGCCTGGCGGGCCCGAGCGACGGGCGAGAAGGTGACGGCATGGTGCGGATGGTGGCCGTGGCTGGCGTCGCTCGCGATATTTCTGCTTTGGGCCGGGGCTGGAATCCTTTTCGTACCTGAATTCCTGGAGCACGTCGTGACGCGGGAATTCGCCGGACGATTCAGCGAAGCGATGCATCGCTCGCAGCCGATTTATTTCTATTTGCCGCATCTGCTGCATCGGTTCGCGCCCTGGAGCATTTTGCTAATTTTGCTGGCGGTTCTCGGGGCCAGAGAGCAACGGCTGAAAATTCGCGATTGGCTGCGCGCGATGTCGCCGGAAACGTTCTGGCTCGTGGCCTGGAGTCTCGGGGGTTTGCTGGTCATGTCCTTCGTTCCGTCCAAACGGATCGATCGTGTCTTTCCGATCGTGCCGCCGCTTTGTTTGTTGCTGGCCGCCCAAATCTCGGCGCTTGGAAAAACCGAAAAGTCGCGAGCGGCGACGGTGCGGTTCTCCGCGATCGCGCTTGTCATTGCGTGCCTGCTTACCACGGGTTACGCCGCCGGAAGAATCAGGGTGGCCTATCGCGAGCACCGGGATGCATTTGCCACCTTCGGCTCAGCGGTCCGGGAGGAAGCGGCCGCCCACGGCTGGAGGTACGGCGTGGTCGGGCGGGACGACGAAGGGGTCCTGTTGTATCTCCGCGGGACCGAGTTTCTTGATGCGGACCAGGCCGCGGAGGAATGGAACAGCGGGAAGCTGGACGGCCTGGTATTGCCCGAGGACCAAGCGGCCGAGTTGCTTCCCCATCTGCCCGGAGCTGTCCCTTCAAGCATCGGGCCGTCCGGGCCGGCGGGACGCTACCGAAGGCGTTACCTCTTTCTGGTGCGGTCGTGATGGCCAAAAGCCGCTCGACTTTGCGGCTGCGATTTGTAGGCTCGCCTGCGATTGAACGACCTGATGGAGTTTCCGAAAGCAGAAATCGAAGCGCTTTGGTGTCCCTGGCGCGTCGAGTATTTCGAGCAGGAAACGCCCAATCCACACTTCCTTTCCGAGGCGGCCCAGGCGAGCGACGACGCCGCGCATCTCGTGATCACGCGCCGGAAGAATGGCTTTCTGATGATGAATCGCTATCCCTACAGCGTGGGCCATTTGATGGCCGTGCCTTATCGGAAAACGGCGGACGCCTCTTCGCTGGGCGAAAACGAAGCGCTCGAGCTTTGGAACCTCGCGATGCATGGACAAAAGCTGCTCCGTGAAACGGTGAGGGCGCAGGGTTTCAATATCGGCTTGAACCTGGGGCAATGCGCCGGCGCGGGCGTGCCCGATCACTTGCATCTCCATATCGTGCCGCGGTGGAACGGCGACACGAATTTCATGCCGGTCCTTTCCGGGACGCGCTTGCTCTCGGAAGGGTTGCGCGGCCTCTACGATAAATTAATCGCGACGCAAGAACGGATCGCGGATAAGACTTCTCATCCATGACCAGCTGGATCGAACCGCCGCCAAAGCGCAAGGGAATGGGTTGTCTCGGCAAAGGTTGTTTGCTCACCATCGTGTTGCTCGTCCTGCTGGCCGTCGCGTTTTTTATCGGTCTCTACACTGGGACCAAGCCGGTCGAAATTCCCCAGGTGGAAACTTCGGAGGACGAACAGAATGCCGTCCGCGCGCGTTGGAGTGAATTTGAAGCCGCGAGCCGAAACGAACCCGACCTGACTCCTGACGTTCCCACGCCTCCGCCGGCATCCGAGGAAGCGCCGGCTCCAGACGTGGCGCCGAGTCCGGTCCCATCGCCCCCTTCAGCGAATCGGATCGAGCTGACGGCCAACGACATCAACCAGTTGATCGCCGGCAGCCGGAGGGCCCGGGGCAAGGCTTTCGTTTCCATCGACAATAATGTCGCCCGCGTCCGGATCAGCGTGCCGCTGGACAAAGTTGGGTTCGCGGGCCGTTCTTTAAATGGGGAGTTTGCCGTGACCCCCTCGCCGGACCGCAGCCCCAGGAATCTTCAAGTTTCGCAAATGTCGCTCTCGGGTCTCCCGGATGGAGTGGTCGGGTCGCTGCTGGGCTCCCGCTCGGTCCAAAGTTATGTGGACGAATTTGCCAGCGAGCACGGCATCACGTCGTTCAACATCGAGAACAATAGAGTGATCCTCGAGACGACCGGCCGCCGTTGATCACTGCATGATCTCGCGCACGAAGACGTTCAGCTGACCGTCGGCCTGCTTGCGCACTTCCGTGATCTCATAAGGACGCGCTTCATCACGGGTAACGGTGGTCCCGCGCGCCGGGGGAGTGTACCCGGCCGGAAATTCCACGACGATTCGGACCGATTGGCCACCGCCGAGCGGGTGCAAAACGGCATCGGTCAGACCTTTTTTCGGCCGCAGGACGGCGCGGTTCGGTTCGGTGAAATTGACGACGAACTGGCCTCTCAGATAAACGCGCTCGCCGGCGAGTCCGCGCGCCGCGAGATCGGCCAGGTCGGAAGTCTGGATGAGCCGGCCCACCGGCATTTTGCCCGGTGGAAAGGTCTTCCAGGTTCCGCCACCGGCGGTAGAGGCCAGCGAATCGTCGATCGATGCCGCCGGTGAAGCCGCCGGCGGGGCAACCACGGGCGAAGCCGCCGCGACAACGAGCGGAGTGGACGCGGCGGCGGGAGAAGCGGAGGGAGATTTCCGCGGCGGCGGCCAGGGAGGGATCGCCGGTGGATTTTGCGCGACCACCGGAGGGCCGGCTGGGCTGGGGGCCGCGGGCGTCGGGGACGGCTTCTTGTTCTTCGCCAGCTTCCCGCTTTTTGGCGTAGGGCTCGGCTTCGGCAAGGGCGACGGCGAAACTGCCGCGAGTTCGACCTGCTGCGCGGGCTCCACGCGAATCAAGGCGTTTTCAGCCGGAGGCGGCGGAGTGGGGGCGAGTCCCGCGACCACGGTGTTCTGACGCGGCGCCACCCGTTCGCGATAGCGCGTCTCCGCGGCAATGCGGGCGGGTTCCTTGGTAAGCGGCCAGCCGGCTTTCAGGTTCATCTCGAGCGGGGGCTCGAGCGTGAACGTCCCCGCTCCCCGCATGACGGTATAACTTCCGTAAAGAAGAGGCATCGCCGTGATCATGATGCGGCCATCCGACAATCGTTCCGCGTGAATCACAGCGGAGAGATCATGGGTGCGGTCCAACTTGATTTCCAAACCGGTGACCAGCATTTGTTTCATCAGCGGCAGAGCGATGGGGTCGGATGGGTAGACATGCTCCAGCAATGTTTCACCGTGATCGACCGCGCCCGTGAGCGCCACCATCCCGGACGTGAACACATCATTCGGCGTCAGCTCGCGGGCTTCCATGATATTGAAGCGGCCCACCACATACGGAACGAGGCCGTGGACCCGTTGGAAATTTCGAATGTAGTTTCGGGCGAGCGTGGCATTGGTTTTCTCCAGCTCGGTCGGGCTCAAACCGATGTAGCGGTCGTAGAGTTGTTTCGGGGTGAGAAATTCTCCCGGGGGCGCCGCCGTCAGGGCGAAGCGTTTGGTCGGATCGATTTTGTTCAGCTTCTTTAGAATGCGGTAGCTGTCCGGGCGCTCCGGCTGGCCGAAGATATAGAAACTGCCGAGCCAGGCGGCGAAGGCGGCGCCAGTGAGGAGAAGGATGGCGATCGACCACCCGAACATGTTGCTTTTCCGCCGCGGCCGTCCGTAGGACTCCTCGTAGCGAAAATAATCTCGATCCATCTACGCGCGCCCGCTTTGCGAACGATTCGTTTTCAAGCAGGGCGCGCTGCTTCGAACGACGTCCCGCAGCCGCAGGTCCGGGCAGCATTCGGGTTTTCGATATGAAAGCCGGTCCCGGTCAGCCCGTCGCGATAATCGAGGGTCGAGCCGCGCAAATAATCCGCGCTTTCGCTGTCGACCAGAAATTCGACCCCTTCTTTTTCGACAATCGAATCGCCGGCTTTTTGGCTGTCGAGCGACATTTCGTATTGCAGGCCGGAGCAGCCGCCCTTGGCGATCTGCACCCGCAATCCTTTTCGTTCCTGCGGGGCCTGGGCCTCGAGGAGCAGGCGAAGCTGGCGCACTGCGTTATCCGTCACGGTGATCATCGAATGGTACCGAAATTATCGCTCCGGCAGGGCAAGTCAAACCGGGCGTCCTTTAGTGGCCCCTCAAGGAGCGGCGGTTTACAAACCGCCGTCGTTCCTGGTTCGGCGGTTTGTAAACCGCCGCTCCTTGTTTGCGAAGCATGTCCCTCCGGAAGAATCCAGACAAAGCCGCATTTTAGTTCGCTCAATTCGAGGGAAAATCTAGATTGCTGGAGATGAGCCGCATTCGCCTGCTTCCGGAAATTCTTGCCAGCCAGGTGGCTGCCGGCGAAGTGGTCGAGCGGCCGGCCTCGGTCGTCAAAGAGCTGGTCGAGAACAGCATCGATGCCGGCGCGGGAAAGATCGAAGTCAGCATCCGGCGCGGTGGGATCTCGCTCGTTCGCGTCGTCGATGACGGTTGCGGAATGGAGCGCGATGACGCGCTGCTTTCCCTGGAACGGCACGCGACCAGCAAGATCCGCACGGCCGCGGACCTGGCGGCGATCGCCACACTTGGCTTTCGGGGCGAAGCGCTCCCGAGCATCGCGAGCGTGTCGCGGTTCCGCCTGACCACGCGCGAGCCCGCGGCGATTGCCGGCACGGAAATCCTCGTCGCCGGCGGCCGGATCGAAACCGTGCGCGACGGCGGAGAAGCGCCGGGAACGCAGGTGGAAGTGCGCTCCATTTTTTACAACTTGCCGGCGCGCCGGAAATTTCTGCGCTCGGAAAATACCGAGAGCCGCAATATCGAGCACCAGCTTCACTTGCAGGCGATCGGTCATCCCCGGATCGCTTTCGCTTATGTCCGGGACGACCGGATCGTGTTCCAGCTCCCCGCCGCCGCCAATTTGCTCGAGCGCGTTCGCGATCTGCACGGCAACGAACTCGTCCAACGCCTCCTCGTCGTGGAGGAGCCCGTCGCCTCCGCCCCGATCCGGATCCGCGGGTTGATCGGACGGGCGGGCGTAAGCCGCCCCAGCCGCGCCCAGCAACTCGTCTTCGTCAATGGCCGTGCAATTGAAAGCCCGGTCCTCACGGCCGCGCTGCGCGAGGGATATCACACCGCGCTAATGAAAGGCCAATTTCCGGTGACGTTTCTCTTTCTCGACCTGGATCCGGCCGCGGTGGACGTGAATGTGCACCCGGCAAAACGCGAAGTTCGTTTTCGCGATCCCGCCGCGGTGCGCGAAGGGATCGTGAAAGCGATCCGCAAAACGCTCGAAAGCGGACGGGGCGATTGGCAGCAGCAATTTCAGAAGCCGGTCACGCCTTCTGGCCAACTCCCAGAGCCCACCTCACCGGCGCCGATCGAACAGCGGCAATTCCCCGAGCCCGCGGCATCGCGCGTCATCCCGAGCCCCGAAAGCGTTCGGGGCGAGGGACCCCGCAAACAACCGGACGCGTTGCCTGCCGAAGAAGCGATCCATCTCGCCGGCTCGTCCCAGCAATTCCAGATCATCGGGGTCCTGAACAAGCTCTATGTCTTGATGGAGAATCAGGACGGCCTTGTTCTGGTCGACCAGCATGCGGCGCACGAGCGGATCTTGTTTGAAGAATTGCGCCGGCGCATGGAAGAACAGGGCGTTCCGTCGCAGCGATTGCTCCTGGCCCAAACTTTCGAGCTGGCGCCGCGCGATGCGGAATGGGTGGAGCGCAACGCCGCGATCCTGCAAAAGATGGGCATTGGCATCGAGCCCTTCGGCCAAAACGCCTTCAAGATCGACAGCCTTCCGACGTTTCTCGACGTCTCCGATCCGGTGACTTTCATTCGGAAGGTAATCGACGGCCTCAAGAGCGCGAGCAACGGCAGCTCCCCGCTGCGGTTGGGCGAGGATATGATCGCCAAGACAGTCTGCCGGCATGCGGTCAAGGCGAACGATCAGCTCGGTTACCTGGAGGTTGAGAAACTGATCAGCGACTTGCTCGAGTGCGAATTGCCCTACTGCTGTCCGCACGGCCGGCCGACGATGATCCAGATTTCGCTGGCCGAACTGGAGAAAAAGTTTGGACGGAAAGTGTAGCGGTAGCTGCTTTGGCAGGGCGAGGCTGCTTTTGGTAGGGCGAGACTCTGTCGAGCCGCGGGTGAACGCGCGATCCCCGGCTCGACAGAGTCTCGCCCTACCGAGACTGGATCAGCGTTCAACTTTCCAGTGCTTCGCGATCAGGGCTTTGATCGGGGCGGTCTGCAAACGGTAGTTTTCCTGTTCGTCATCCGGCACCTCGGGAAACCATTTCCACCAATACATCCCGGCGATGAACGAGTGTTTGGCTGGCAACCCCAGGGCGATATCGATGCAACGCCCCTGGATTTCCGCCGCGTGGTCGCCGCCAGTCTTGAATCCCCACGGCTCGGCCGCGGCCCGCGCGCTTTCGTTGTAACCGATCTCGGCAAAAAGAAATTGTTTGCCGTTTTGTTTTGAGAACTTCTCGAGCTCCCGGCACCGCTTGTCCCACGCCGCCACGATTTCAACGACACTCGGGTTCGTTGATTTCGACAGGGGGAAGTAAGCGAGCACGCCGATGTAATCGAGCGCATCCCAAAATTTTACCTCGGCATATTCATTCCAATTCGCCCCGTAGGTGACTTTCCCTTTATAAACAGCCCGCACGGCCGCGATGATCTTGCGCCAGCGTTCCTCGTACTTCTGCGCGTAAGAGAATTCGAGCCCGACGCAAAAGATCGCGGCGTGTTCGGCTTCTGCCAGCGTCGCCATTTGCACGATCCAGGCTTCGTAGTCGGCGAAGAAGGTGTCCCATTCCGCCGGGGTGGCAAAATCGATCTCGCCGCGCCACGAAAACTTCGTGCCCCAGTAAGCGATGTGCGGAATGAGCATGACCGTTATTCCGCGTTCATGGGCCCAGCGCAGCGGCGTCGTGATGTGGGCGGTGCTGGCGCCCGACCGGCGTCCGGTAATGACGTGTCCGTCCTCGCGGATTTGCGCGTAGGGATGGATGGCAATGCTGTTCACGCCTAACGACTTCAATTCATCGAGCGCCGCCTTCATTTCCGGCGTCTGCCATTCGATCCCCCACGTCTGGCACGACACGGTCACGCCTTTGAAAAACGGCAGGGGCGCCGGTGGTTCAGCTGACGAAGTGATCGCTCCGCCGATCATGAGCAACCCGCCAGCCGCCAATGAGGAAAGCGAAGGTGATCGTCTCATAAGGAACAGTCCGCGAACCTTAGCCGGGAAACTGTCTCGCACAAAGCAGCGGGGTTCTTCTTGTGCGGAAGATGGCCTTCGCTGATTGGTCCCGGCAGAAAGTTGAGACGGTGAGCCGTGCTGGCCGTCCCGCCGAATTATGAATGATTATCTTATTTCCGTCCTGCTCGGGGTTGTCGAAGGTCTGACTGAATTCCTCCCGATCAGCTCGACAGCCCACCTGCGGGTCGTCGAAGCGCTTCTCCATCTCGATCTGCGCGACAGTTTTTGGAAAATGTACACGATCGTGATTCAGCTCGGCGCGATTCTGGCGTTGCCGGTCTATTTTCGAGGAGCCATCGCGCAATTTCTTTCCACCTTTCCCAGGGGGGCACGAGGAGACCGCACTGTTTTCACGCATCCGCTGAGCCTCACGCTCATCGCTTTTGTCATCACCGCCATCCCGACGTGGCTGCTGAAAAAGCAGATCGGCCAGAACCTGGAGAGCCTGACGGTGATGGGATGGTCCATTCTCCTCGGGGGCGTGATCATGTGGATCGTGGATGCCGTTTTTTCGCGGCCGCGAACGGCCAAGATGGAAGAAATGAGTTTGATCCAGGCGGCATGGATCGGGGCGGCGCAGATTCTTTCCGCGGTGTTCCCCGGCACTTCGCGCTCCATGTGCACGATCGCCGCGGGCCAAACCGTGGGATTGTCCCGAGCCGCGGCCCTGGAATTTTCGTTTTTCCTGTCGATGCCGACGATGGCCGTGGCGACCGGCTACGATTTGCTCAAGACAATCCTGCCGCATCGCGGCGCAACAGACGCCGGCCTGGCCCCCCTCGCGATGGATGCCCACCGATGGATCGTTCTCGGGATCGGCTTTGCCGTGTCCTTCGTCGTCGCGCTCGGTGTCGTCGCCTGGTTCATGCGCTGGGTGCGCGCCCGCGGTTTCGTTCCGTTTGCCGTTTACCGAATCGTGCTGGGGATCGGCTTGCTTGCGGCAATTGCCCTGGGTTGGATCTAGGCGAAAAGGGGAGTCGGAGCCCTCCCGTAAGTTTCGGAAAAAATCGGAAGGGAGCGCTTGCCAGGGGAGAGCGAAAAGTCTAAAAAGGACGCTCCCATGCTCCGAGCGCTTCCGACCGCCCTGTTCCTTTCGCTGTTTTTTCTCGCGCAAGTTCGGGGCCAGGACGTGTTCGTGCCCCGCGAATTGAAGGCAATTCCGGTGACACAATCCGACAGGGAGCGCCCGTCTGAAGCTCCCGTGCCGAAGGCCCTTCCCGTGGACGAACCCGCCCCAGTGCGATCGACGAAGGCGCCGGCAAAGGAGCCAGCGGCGAAAAATCAACCAGCTAAGGCAGAAGCCGTAAAGCCGGCGGAGGTCAAGGAACCCACGGCGAAAACGAGTTCGGAGAAAGTCCGATCAGTAAAAACCGAGCCGGTAAAAGAACCCGCGGCGAAACCTGTTTCGGAGAAGGTCCAGTCGGTGAAAGCGGAGTCGGTAAAGGCACCGCCAGCGAAGGAGCCCGCGCCGGAGCCTTCGGAGAAAGTCCGGTCAGTAAAAACCGAGCCGGCAAAAGAACCCACGGCGAAGCCTGTTTCGGAGAAGGTCCAGTCGGTGAAAGCGGAGCCCGTAAAGGCACCGCCAGCGAAGGAGCCCGCGCCGGAGCCTTCGGAGAAAGTCAGGTCAGTAAAGGCCGAGCCGGTGAAAGAACCCGCAGCGAAACCGGTTTCGGAGAAGGTCCAGTCGGTGAAAACGGAGCCGGTAAAGGCACCGCCCGTGAAGGAACCCGCGGCGAAACCGAATTCGGAAAAAGTCCAATCCGTGAAAGCCGAGCCGGCGAAAGCGCCATCGGTGAAAGAACCAGCGGTGGAAGCGCCTTCGGAGAAAGCCCGGTCGGCGAAGGCCGAGCCAATAAAGGCGGTGAAGCCGACTTTGGAAATAGTCCAGTCGGTGAAGACGGAATCGGCGAAGGCACCGCCAGCAAAAGAACCCGCGGCGAAACCGAGTTCGGACAAGCTCCAGTCGGTGAAAGCCGAGCCGGCAAAGGCACCGCCGGTGAAAGAACCTGCGGCGGAACCTTCGGAGAAAGTTCGATCGGTGAAGGCCGAGCCGAAGAAGGCGGTGAAGCCGACTTTGGAAATCGTCCAATCGGAGAAAGTCGAGCCGGCAAAAGAACCCGCGGCCAAACCGAGCTCGGAAAAAATCCAATCGGTAAAAACCGAGCCGGTCAAGGCACCCCCGGTAAAAAAACCAGCAGTCGAGGCGCCTTCGGAGAAAGTCCGGTCGGTGAAGGCCGAACCAGGGAAAGCGCCACCAGTGAAAGAACCCGCGGTGAAGCCGGCTTCGGAGAAAGTGCAGTCGGTTAAGGTCGAGCCGGTGAAGGAGCCCGCCACGAAGCCCAACTCTGAGAAAATCCAGTCGGTCAAGACGCCTTCGGTTGAACCGGTAAAGGTAGCATCGGTGACCGAACCACCGGCGAAACTGCAGTCCATAAAAATCCAGCCGGTCAAGATCGAACAAGTGAAGATGCCCTCGGTGCAAGAAACCGTAAACGTTCAGCTAACGAACGGGCCGATGGAAACAGCCTCCACCAAGCTCGCGGATGGTTTCGATTTCCCGGTAGGCAAACCGGACGCCCAGGGCTACTACAAGGCCCGCGGATTCCGTTCGGGCGGCCATATGGGTGAAGACTGGGATGGCGTGGGCGGCGGCGACACGGACCTCAAAGATCCGATTTACAGCATCGGCGATGGGATTGTGGTCTTCGCGCGCGATGTGCACCTGGGCTGGGGAAATGTGGTGATCGTGCGTCACGCCTATAAGGAAAATGGCACCGTGAAACATATCGACGCGCTCTACGGTCACTTGCATTCAATCCTGGTGAAGCGAGGCCAAAGGGTGGCGCGGGGACAACAGGTCGGGACGATGGGGACGGCCCATGGCCAATACGATGCGCATCTGCATTTGGAGATTCGCAAGAATATCGAGATCGGAATGAGCCGGGCGAAATTTCAGAAAAACCTGAGCAACTACCACGATCCGACCCAATTCATCGCTTCACACCGGCGTCTCTCTGGCGGCGGAGCCAGTTTTCAAGTGGCGATGAACACGTTTACGCATGACGCCGCGCGCCGCTTCGATAACGCGCCAAATTATTCCGCGCGAAAACGCAGCACCGCGCAGTCTTCGGCTGCGCTAAGACGAGCGGTCTCCAGCGCGACTCGTTAGCGGACGGAGGCGTTCGCCGCGGCGAACGCCCTGCAATTGCGTCAAGAACGCCGGCCTGCGTGAATCGTCGGGCGTTTTCTACAACCGCCCCGTGAGCGCCAGAATCAGGACGATCAGCAGAATCAGGCCGATCCCACCGAACGGATAGTAGCCCCATCCGGAACTGTAACCCCAACCGGGAAAAGCTCCGATGAGGAGCAGAATGAGGATAATGAGGAGGATATTGCGCATATGGCCGAGCGTAGGGCGACGGGCTGCCGCCTGACAATGCTTTTTTTACATTCTCTTGTTCCTGATCTTGATCTTGCTCCTGATCCTCTCAACTGGCGGTCCGGCCGACTGAGAGCAAGAGCAAGATCAGGAGCAAGAGCAGGATCAGAAGGCGTAAGTTGAAATTCCTTGCAGCCGCATCCGCGCATCCTATCATTTTGCGCAGTCCCGAATGTGTCCGGCCGGATGCGTCGGGACAATTTGTTGTCACTTCTGTATTTTCATGGCGAACACAATTTTGATCGGCGCGCAATGGGGCGATGAGGGCAAGGGAAAAATCATCGACGTCCTGACGGCGAAGGCGGACATCGTGGTGCGCAGCCAGGGCGGCAATAACGCCGGCCACACCGTCATCCATCAGGGAATGAAATATATTCTTCATCTGATTCCGTCGGGAATTCTCCGGCGTGGAAAAGTTTGCGTGATCGGCAACGGAGTCGTGATCGATCCGGTGGCGCTCGTCGATGAGATCGAGGGATTGCGCAAGCTGCGGGTCGAGATTGGAAAGAATCTCTTGATCAGCGATTGCGCGCACCTCGTCCTGCCTTACCACCGGTCCCTCGACGAGCAACGCGAGCTGCGGAAAGGCCACGCCAAAATCGGCACGACCAAGCGGGGCATCGGCCCGGCCTACGGCGACAAGGCCGCGCGCACCGGCCTGCGGATGGCGGACTTGATGCAGCCCGTTTTGTTTTCGAAAAAGCTCCAGGCAAAAGTCCGCGAAAATAACAGCATCCTCCAGGCCCTCGGCGCGAAGGCGATCAACTATCGCGAAGTCAACGAACGCTATCTCGAGGCTGGCCGGAAACTGCGGCCGTTCGTTTCCAATACCGTGGTCTACCTTCACCGCGCGCTTCAGCGCGGAAGGGAGATCCTGTTTGAAGGGGCGCAGGGGACGTTTCTCGATATCGATCACGGGACCTACCCCTATGTGACCTCCTCCAATACGACGGCGGGCGGCGCTTGCACAGGGACAGGCGTTCCGCCGCATCGGATGGACCTGGTTCTTGGGGTGATGAAGGCGTATACGACCAGGGTGGGCGAGGGGGCGTTGCCCACGGAAGACCCGACGCTGGCCAGGATGCTCCATGAGATGGGGCGGGAGTTCGGGGCGACGACAGGCAGGGCGCGTCGCTGCGGGTGGTTTGACGCGGTGGCGGCCCGCTATGCCACGATGATCAACGGGATCGACGAGCTCGCGGTGACCAACCTCGACGGTCTCGACAATGTCGATCCGATCCGGGTCTGCGTTGGGTATCGATTAAACGGAAAGCGGCTCGATGTCCCGCCGTCCGATGCGGCTCAACTGGACAACTGTGAGCCGATCTACCGGGATTTCCCGGGGTGGAAGCAATCCACGCAGTCGGCGAAACAAATGAAGAGTCTGCCTTTAGCGGCAAGGACTTACGTAAAGGCCATTGCCGAGCTCACGGGAGCTCCGTTGAGGATTGTCAGTGTGGGCCCGACGCGCAGCGAAACAATAATTCTCTGACCAAAGTATGGCGGCAGCTGCCAAATTAGTCCCTCGCCACATCGCGATCATCATGGACGGCAACGGCCGCTGGGCGCGAAACCGCGGCCTGCCCCGCATCAAAGGCCACGAAAAAGGCGCCGATGCGGTGCGGGCCTGCGTGGAGGCTTGCGGCGAACTGAAGGTCGAGTTCCTGACCCTTTACGCCTTTTCGGCGGAGAACTGGCAGCGGCCGAAGACGGAGGTCTTTGCCCTGATGCGGCTCCTCGAGCGTTTTCTGAAAGAGAAGACCCCGGAGTTATTGGAGAAAAACGTCCGGCTCCAGGCGATTGGGCGTTTGACCGACCTGCCGGAGCGCTGCCAAAAACAGCTGCACGATTCGATCGAACGCACGGCGGGGAACACGGGATTGACCCTGATCCTCGCGCTGAGTTACGGAGGCCGGCTGGAGATCATCGATGGAATCAAGAGCCTGCTCCGCCAGATCGATTCGGGCCACATCGATCGGGCCATGATCGACGTCGACATGTTCAGCAAACATCTCTACACGCGTTATTACCCCGACCCGGACCTGCTCGTCCGCACCTCAGGCGAAATGCGCCTGTCGAATTTTCTTCTCTGGCAACTTTCCTACACGGAGATGTACGTGACGCCCAAGCTTTGGCCGGATTTTACCAAGAAGGATCTTTTCGACGCGGTGGAAGACTTTGGGCGGCGCAACCGGCGCTACGGCGCGGTCGAGCTGTAATTGCCGGCGGTAATCTCCCTCGTTCCGAAGTTGCACTTCGGAACGCATACGTCTGTTCCCGCAGTTGCACTGCCTCGCTTACCTCCAAGGATCGCTCCGTATAGCAATCGTCGCGCCCGGTAACCATTCATGCGCGGATGAATATCTCCAGTGTTCTGGCGACGCGACCAACCCGCGCTTGACTGGGTTGTTGTGCAAATATTCCAACTTCTGAAGCATGATCTCATCGCTCATGATCGCCTGCGGATGCGATCCTTCCTGCCAGACTTGGTGCTCGCTCTCAGTCTTGTGCGGCGCCCGCTGATCGCGCAACTGGCGCAGGAGCCAATCGCAGTGTTCGGCTTTGAGTTGTTCGATTATGCGCCGGGCGGTGTGGCGCTTTAGGTCGGCAAGAACTCGGGCAAGCTCCGGCGCGGCGACGACAGCGTGGAGGTGCGTATCGAGGATGACCCAGGCGTAAAGCTTGAGAGCTTTATGCTGCCGGCAATATTCGAAGGCATCGACCAAAATATCGCAGCGCGCGGCGGTGGTGAAGATGGGAAGCCAGGCGACTGTTGTGGCGGTGATGAAGTGGGATTGATCGCGCTCGAGGATTCGGTAGCGGTTGCGCATGGGGGAGGCTTCGGGGGTTTAGGTCTAGAACGAATGATAGCGGATGGGCGTTCCCAAGTTCAACTTGGGAACGAGGAGAGTGAATGATTGGGAACGAGGAGAGTGTGCGGGGCGGTCGTGCTGTAGCCGCGCATCAAGGAGCGTCCTTTCGTTTGATGCGTCAAACAAACGCCGCCGCCACGGAGTCGGCCAGCAATTTTCCCTGGCGCGTCAGGACAAGATTTCCATCAGCTTCCTTCAGCAGACCAAGCTCCTCGAATTCGTGGCGTTCCTCAGGCCATGGATCTAACTCCGCTGAGGCAATCCCGCTTCCCGTCCGCAAAGACAACGCAATCCGCTCGGACCGTTTTATCTGAGACGTGAGAACTTCGGTGGATGCTACAGCCGTGGTCCCAGCAAGAACGCGGTTGGTATACTCGCGGTAATCCGAAATATTCTGGCATCGCTCCAAACCCACCGTGGAAAATGCGCTTGGCCCAATCCCCAGGTAATCCTCGCCCGCCCAATATCCGCGATTGTGCGCGGAGGCGTATCCGGCGCGCGCATAGTTTGAGATTTCGTAATGCTCGAAGCCGGCGCTCTCGAGCATTTCCATGGCGCTCTCGAGAAACCTCGCATCGGAGTCGGGATCTTCGCGGAATTCGCCGCGGGCCTGTCGCGCGAAGAATTCCGTGTCTTCCTCGTAGGTGAGGCAGTAGGTCGAGATGTGCTCGGGCCCAAGCGCGATGGTTTTCCGGAGCGTGGCTTCCCACGCCGCCAACGTCTGCCCGGGGAGACCGAACATCAGGTCGATGTTCACATTGGCGAAACCAGCGTCGCGCAAGATTTGGAATGACGCTTCAGCCTGGGCGGCGTTGTGTTCCCGGCCCAGCAGCGTGAGTAATTCGTCATCCCAGGATTGAACGCCGAGGCTGATGCGATCGACGCCCACGCTTCGAAGCACGGCAGCTTTGCGCGGCGAAACGCTGCCCGGATTTGCTTCCACGGCCCACTCCCGCAACGCGGACAGGTCCAGCCGATCCCGAAAACCGCCCAGAAGATGTTGGAGCTGCGTGGTAGTCAGAGCGGTGGGTGTGCCGCCTCCGACGAAGAGGGTCTCTGGCTCAACGTGCAACCGGGTGCGCTGCTCATCCAGCTCAGCCAGGAGCGCTTCGCAGAAGCGTTGCGTTTGCGAGCTGTCAGCGCGCTCTTTATAAAAGGCGCAGTAAGGGCAAATCCGCGCGCAGAATGGAATGTGGACGTAGAGGTGCCGGACGGCCTCGGCCGTCGGAATGCCTGCCCCGAGAGTTTTTCGGGGTTGGACGTTCCCCTGTTCCCTCATAAAGTCCGTCTCCACCGCTCAATATCTTGCCGATTCGAATCTTAGCTCTGTTTTTTTTCTGCGGCCTCGCTTCAGCCCTGGCGCAGAGCGGGCAAACTCAGCCGGCCCGCTCGATCGTCTACACCGTCCACAATCCCGCTGCGATCAAGGATTACCGGACCGATCCGGCGGTCGTCCGTGCCATGGTGGACCGGCTGCTGCTGGCCGTGACCGGCCAAAGCGATCGGGCGCGCGCCTGGCGTTCACTCGTTTCGCCTGACGACAAGATTGGCATCAAGATTTCCGCCGCCGGCGGCGAGCTTTTCACCACCCATCGCGACGTGGTCAATGCGCTCGTTGATGGCCTGGTCGTAGCCGGGCATTCGCGCAGCAGCATTATCGTTTGGGATCGCAGCCTCGGAGGAATGAAAGAGGCGGGTTACCGCCCGGAGACGGAGGGGTATCGGATCAAGTCCATCGCGCCACGGGATGGATACGATCCACAAGCGGTCTTCACCGCGCCCGTCACCGGGAAATTAATCTGGGGCGACCTCGCTTATCGGACCGATCGAGGCACCATCCCGCTGCTTTCCGATCAGGAGGAAACCAGCGATGAGAGCCATTTCGCGCGAATCGTCTCCAGCGAAGTTACGAAAATCATCAACGTTCCAGTGATGAGCGACAGCTCGACCAATGGATTGGCCGGCTGCTTGTACAACGTCACCATCCCGAACATCGACAACTGGCGGCGCTTCACTCAGGTCCACGGCTACGGCGGCGCGGCGATTGCCGGTCTTTACAGCGATCCCTTGATCGGCAAGAAAGTGGTTCTCAATCTTATGGATGGACTGGCCGCGCAATATGCCGGGGGCCCGCAATCTCAGCCCAATTACGCCGTGCACCACGCCACGCTTCTGGCGAGCAAGGATCCTGTCGCTCTCGATGCCATCGCCCTGCAACGGATCGAGCAATGGCGCGAGAAGGCGAAACTTCCTCCGATCGGCAGATTGGCGGCCCACGTGCCGATCGCCGAGCAAGTTGGGATCGGCAACGCGGACCTCGCGCGCATCGAAGTCAGGAACGTCCGTCCGTGAACGCGCGCGAGATGAACCGTTTGCGCGGGCCGATTCTTCGCTCGGTCTCGCGTTCCTTTTATCTCTCCCTTCGCATCTTGCCGGCGCGGCTCCGGGACCCGCTTTCGCTTGCCTATCTTTTGGCCCGCGCCACCGACACGATCGCGGATACCGCGGAAGCGCCGGAGGCGTTGCGCGTGGAATCGCTTCGAAACCTGGCGGATGCGATTCAAGGAAACGCACCGACTACGACCGCGGCCGGCATCCGCGCGTCCTTCGGCCCTTTCCAGAATGACATGGCGGAGCGCGCCTTGATCGACGCTCTGCCCGAGACGCTGGAGTGGCTCGAGCGGTTGGACGATCGCGATCGACACGAGGTGCGGAATGTTTTGCGGAAGATCAATCAGGGACAAATGCTGGACTTGGAGCGTTTCGGAGGCGGCACGAGCACGAGCACGAGCACGAGCACGAGCACGAGCACGAGCACGAGCACGAGCACGAGCACGAGCATTAGGGCGCTCCTGACGTCGGGTGATCTCGATGAATACACCTATCTCGTGGCCGGATGCGTTGGGGAGTTTTGGACCCGCGTCTGTTTCGCGCACGTCCGGGATTTTAGCGACCGGACGGAACCGGAGATGCTGGATCTGGGCGTGAAATACGGAAAAGGATTGCAACTCATCAATGTCCTGCGCGACGCGGGTTCAGATCTGCGGGCGGGGCGTTGTTATCTTCCCGCGGAGGAGTTGCACTCGTTAGGCGCGAACCCGGAAGAAATTCTGGCGAACCCGGAACGCGTCCAACCGGTCATCCGGCGATGGCGCGAAAACGCGGAAAGCGGGATGGCCGCCGGGCTGGACTACGCCTGCGCGATTCGCTCTCGCCGCGTTCGCTTTGCGACCGCGCTCCCGGCCCTGATCGGCGCACGAACGCTCGCGCTCTTGCGCGGGGCGGGTCCGGAAATATTCGAGCGCCAGGTGAAGGTCCCACGCGCGGAAATCAGGAAAATAATGTCGTCGGTCGCGACCCGGCTCGCTTCGCCCAAATCGTTGAGAGAAACATTTCGGCGCCTCTCGTAGGTGGATCGTGCGCTCCGCGCGCGATGGCAAGTTCAACCCCGAAAGCTTTCGGGCTACCTTTTAGCATCGTGCGACGGAGCGCACGATCCACCTACCGAAAGTAATTTCGCTGCTTCTCAGTGATCGGGCGGCCGAGCCGCTCCAGAACTTGCAGCATGTCTTCCCACACTTTCCGCTTCTCCGACGGCGCCTGGTTCCGGAGCAGATAGGACGGGTGATACGTGATCATGAGCGGAGTGTCCTGATGTGAGTGCCACCTTCCGCGCAGCTCTCGCATCACTCCGCGAGTTCCGAGCAGTCCCTCGACCGCCGTGGCGCCGAGGGCGATCAAGACCTTCGGTTGAATGATGCCGATCTGCTCCGCCAGATAGGGCAGGCAGGTCTGCATCTCGACGGGCGTGGGCGGCCGGTTGCCCGCGCTGCCCGGCGGCATGTCCGGCCGGCACTTCAGAACATTCGCGATATAAACGTCACTGCGCTTAAATCCCATGGTTTCGATGATCTTCGTCAACAACTGCCCGGCTCGTCCGACGAACGGTTCGCCGCGTGCATCCTCGTCCGCGCCCGGTGCTTCCCCGATGAACACCAACTCGGCCTCCGGGTTGCCCACACCAAAGACCGTTTGCGTGCGCGTGCGCGCAAGGTGCGGGCATTTGATGCAAACCGCGACTCGCGCCCGAATCGCATCGAGGCTGGCCACTTTGTCCACGGCTCCCTGGAGGGACGGGCGCTGTCCCGTCCCTGACTCCGCTGGACGTCCGCTTCGAAGTTCCACCAGCGCACTCCGCGAGGCCCTCGGAAGTTTCTCTCCCCGGTCGCGAATCTGTTCGAGCGCGCCCATGACGAGATCGAGGGCCGAAGGAAATTCGCTCACTGCCCGACCATCTGAGGTTTTGCGCCGGAGAGCAATTCCTTTGATGCTGTAAGGAGGCTACAACAGGAGATCGCAGAGGGCACAGACTCGTAAGAAAAGAATTGCTCTGTGGCCTCTGCGACCTCCTGTGATTTGATATGAGTTCGCTGCTTTCCGATTACGATTACGTTTTGCCGGAAGAGCTAATCGCACGCCGGCCACTTCCGCGCCGGGAAGATTCCCGCATGATGGTGCTGCATCGGCGTGACCAGCGAATCGAACACCGGAAGTTCGCCGACCTGGGCGAATTTCTCGCGCCGGGCGATTTACTCGTCTTGAACAACACCCGTGTGATGAGCGCGCGACGATTCTCCGACGATGGAAAAATCGAATTTCTCTTCCTCGAACGGCTTGGTCCTGCGCGTTGGAAATGCCTGGTCAAACCTGGCCGGAAAATGCGTCCTGGCGCCGTGGCGACGATTAACGGCGCGACGGCGCGCGTGGAAGAAATCTGCGCCGGCGGCGAGCGAGTAATTTCATTCGGAAGCGAAGAGAATTTTTTTGAAGGAGGTTTGGTTCCGCTTCCGCCGTACCTGCGACGGCAAAGCGATCCCAGCGATGTCGAGCGGTATCAAACCGTTTTCGCGGAAATACCGGGCGCCATTGCCGCGCCGACCGCCGGGTTGCATTTCACTCCGGAAATTCTGGCTAAGCTGCCGCACGCTTTCCTTACGCTTCATGTCGGCACGGGGACTTTCCAGCCGGTTAAGACGGAGGAAATCGCCAATCACCGGATGCACGAAGAGCAATTCTCCATTGCCGACTCAGCCGCGGCCGCCATCAATGACGCGACCCGGATCTTTGCGGTCGGAACAACGACTGTTCGGGTGCTGGAGGCCGCCGCTCGTCACGACGGAAAACTGGTCGCGCAGAATGGCTTGACGGACATCTTCATTCATCCACCCGCAAAGATCCGACATGCCGATTGCTTGCTAACGAACTTCCACCTGCCGCGCTCAACCTTGCTGATGCTGGTGAGCGCGTTCGCCGGCCGGGAATTTCTGCTGGCCGCGTATGCCGAAGCGATTCGGGGGCGCTACCGCTTCTATAGTTACGGCGATTGCATGCTTATACTGTAGTCACGCCGCTGCGAGCCGTGTTTGGTAATCTTCGGCAAGAAACGCGGGCCACAGGGCCGTGGCTACGGCGAAATCCGTGTGCTATTCTCGCGCATGGATTCCGTGGATGAACCGAAGGGCGAGCTCGTCATTCGCACGATCGCGATGCCGGCGGACACCAATCCGAATGGGGATATTTTCGGCGGGTGGATCATGTCGCAAATGGACTTGGGCAGCGGAATTCTGGCGGCGAAAACGGCGAAGACCCGCGTGGTGACCGTCGCGATGGAAGGGATGTCGTTTCTCCACCCGGTGCGCGTGGGCGACACCGTGGCCTGCTACGCGTGGGTCGAAAAAATCGGCCGCACTTCGATGACGATCCCGGTCGAGGTCTGGGTGCAACGCTACATGAGCGGGGAACAGGTGCGCGTCACGCGTGGAGTTTTCATTTACGTGGCGGTCGACAGTGAAGGGAAACCGATTCCCGTTCAGCGAAGCATTTAAGGTGGATCGAGCTCTCCCCGAATGCTTGGTGATCGGTGAATTGTGAATGGTCTCTTCCATTCACTTATCACTAGTCACTATTCACGCTCTCAAACTTCACTCACTTGCCAGATCGCCTGGAACAGCCATCGGACCTTCCGATATCTCCACCATTTCCTGCGGCTCAGATGGGACCATCACGTCGGGGGGTGGAAGCTCCGGCGCGGCTTTGCTCCATTGTGCCCTCCGCCGATCGCGTTCGACGCGCATTTTCTTCAAGTGCCAGGCGTAGGTGCGGTCGACGCGCACTTTCTTCAAGTGTTTGGCGTAGGTGCGATCGAGCCGCATTTTCTTCAAGTGTTTGGCGTAGGTGCGATCCGGCCGTCCGCCGCCGGAGGAATGCGAACAGGCGGGGATGCTGCTCAGGGCCAGGAAGAGAATGAGGCAAAGCGATTTCATAAAGGACGCTGCTGGTCAGGCAACTTTCTGGCCAGAGCCAACCGACGACAGATCGAGCTGTTGCGACTCGATGAGTTCGTCCACGGCCTGGTAAATCTTCAACTCGTTGAAGGAACACTCTCGAAACAAACTGGAAAATAGGACTGGCCCGCTACCGACGAATCTCCAAATCTGTTCCGCCACGGGTTGCAGCCAGGCGGGCGCACCCGCCGGCCAGGCAAGGTTCGACCCTCGCCGGTGAAGCGTCGCCGAGCCATCGGGCATGCGACGTTTCAGGTCGTTTAGTTCGTCCCGACTTTGCAACGCGCTGATCAGCATCTCATCTGGATTTCGGGCGAACTCTTCCTCCTGCATTCCGGCCCGCAGCACCCGGTCGCCGGAGGAGAAGGAAAACGTGCCCGCCAGGGCTTCGCTCAGGAAGAGCTGGGAAAAGGCCTCTTCGCCCGCCAGATGCTCGAATTGGCCGCAGCGCGGCTGGCCTTTTTCGAAGTAGAACGCGGAAATCAGCTGGGAGCTTTCGTTCGAGATACGGAGCTCGCCGGTTTGCGACGAATTCACAATGGTCTGGTAGACGGTGACCAAATCGAAGTTCGAGAGGCTGCCGCTCAACTCCAGGCAGTGACTCTGGGACAGCGTGAGATCTCTTGCTTGCGCGAGCCGGAAGGCGAGTTGTTCGCTGAGATATTGAAAAAACGACGGGACCCGCCGGACCAGTTCGGGAAAATTCTCGCGGTGGAAACATTGGAGACTCACCGGTTCGCGCGTGCGCACGAGGTATTTACGCGGGCGCTCGGTCAGAATCTCGACGTCGCCAAAGATATCTCCGCGGGAGAGATAGGTGTCCGACACATTCTTGGCGCTGCTGCGGACTGCTTCGACCACGCCACGGTTGATGATGAAAAAGGCGTCGCCGGGGTCGCCGGGGGCGTAAATCGTCTCGCCCGCGGCCAGATGCCGGGTCTGCGAAAGCTCGCCGATCGCCTTCAGCTCAAGGGGCTTAAGCGTGGTGCAAAAGCCAAAAAAGTCCCTGTCCACCATGCCATTTCTATAGCAGGAGTCGTGCTCCGTAGCGCAGGCAAGATGCCTGCGCTCGGCCGGGAGTTGCAACTACGGCTTGGGCCGCTCAGACTTCGCCATGCGCGAAGTCGCCTACCTGCTCGAGCGATTTCCCTCCTTCGGCCAGACTTTCTGTTATCGCGAGGTGGTGGAGCTGGAGCGCCAGGGCACAAGAGTTCACGTTTACTCGATCCGGCGGCCGGTCGATGAACCGAAACAGGATTGGGACGAGCAACTCGTCCGCCGGGTGCATTACCTGCCCGAGGAAGATGCTCTGGTGCGTGAGGTCGACCGGTCGTTGCGCGACGGGAGGGTGTCAGGCGCCACGCGGGAAACGATCGAGAAATGGGGCCGGCAATCGGACTTTCTGCGGCTTTATCAGGCCGTTTATCTGGGAACGCGCATGCAACAAGACGGTGTGCGGCGCCTTCACGCGCATTTTGCCGGAATGGCGGCGCGAACGGCATTTTGGATCAATCAATTCTTCGGAATTCCTTACAGCTTCACCGCGCACGCGAACGACATCTTTGCGCCGCGGGATTTCGCCGTTTCACTGGCGAAATTGCTGGAAAACGCGGCGGCGATCGTGACGGTGAGCGATTACGCGGCGGAGTTTCTTCGGAACCGTTTTCCCGAAGCGGCCGCGAAAGTGCATCGAATCTACAACGGGGTGGATCTATCTCGTTTCCATCCGGTTGACTTTGGCAGCGGAACTCCAGCGATCGTCTCCATCGGCCGATTGATCGAGAAAAAGGGGTTCGCCGATCTCATCAGCGCCTGTCGCCTCCTCAAGCCGCGTGGGCGTCCGTTCATTTGCGAAATTGTCGGCGAAGGCCCGCTCGAGCCGGCGCTGCGAGCTCAGATCGTTCGGGACGGTCTGGAATCGTGCGTGAAATTGGCCGGGCCCCAGACCCAATCCCAGATCGCGCTGCGCCTCGCGCACGCCACGATCTTTGCCCTGCCCTGCACGCGGGAAGAGAGTGGGGGGATGGACAATTTGCCGACCGTTATCATGGAAGCCATGGCCGCGGGGTTGCCGGTTATTTCGACGCCAATCGCGGGCGTTCCGGAAATGGTCGAGCACGACTCGAGCGGAATCCTGGTTCCAGAACATGAACCCGGGGCGGTTTGCGCTGCGCTCGAATATTTGATCGCCAATCCTGAGCAGGCGCGAAGATTCGGCGACCGGGGCCGGCAGATCGCGAGGGACAAATTCTCGATTGAAGCAAGCGGCCGTGCTTTGCGCGCGCTTTTCGTCAACATTCAAGGAGCGGCGGTTTGAAACCGCCGTTTACATTGTCGGCGGTTGCAAACCGCCGCTCCTTGGGTTGCTGTCGCTCACTTTTCGTCTTGCCCTGACAATCGCCGGAGTGCGAAATAGAGACATGAAATTACCCCTGCGCGTTCTCTTTGCGGCCGCACTCTGTGTCGTTTGCGCCGCGCCTTCCCAGGCCCAGAGCTGGATGGAACCCTATAATCGACTCCTCGGGAAGTACGTCACCTCCGGTGGGGTGAAGTATGCGGCCTGGAAAAGCAACGCTGCCGACATGCAGGCACTCCAGACCGTGGTGGATGGAATCGCCAAGGAGAGCATATCCGGGCTGGATAAGAGGCAGCAGCTCGCGTTTTACTGCAACGCCTATAACGCCTGGATTCTGCACGAAGCGCTCGGAAAATACCCGACCGCGAGCGTAAAGGACACGCTCTACACGTTCTTTACCAGCAAACGGATTACCGTGGCCGGGCAAAAGACCAGCTTTAAGGCGCTGGAAGATAATGTGATTAGAAAACTCGGCGAGCCGCGGATCCATTTCGCGCTCAATTGCGCCAGTCGAAGTTGCCCGCCGCTCAATCGCGAAGCGTTTAGCGGTCCAAAACTGGAGGAGCAATTCGAAAAAATGGCCAAGGGCTACGTGAATTCGGACCGGGGAGTCCGGTATTCCGCCGAGAGCAAGACAGCGCAGCTCTCGAAAATTTTCGATTGGTACAAGGATGACTTCGGAGGCGCGGGCGGCGCGCTGGCCTTCATCAACAAGCGCCGCTCCACGCCGATACCGGCGGATGCGAAGATCAGCTATCAGGAATACGATTGGGGTTTGAACGAAGTGAAGTAGTGTCAGGGAATGGTGTCGCTCGCGCACGTGGAAGAAGTGAACCAGCAGCCACGCTGGCGCGCGCGCTGGAACGCGTTTCGTCATCCCATTGCCGAAGAAAAAGCGCGCGTGTTGAGGGAGCGCTGGGAATCGCTCCCGCTCGAGCTCCGCACGAATAATCAGATCTCCGGCCGGCACCTGACCCACTGCGGTTTCACGCTCGGCGCCAGTTATTGCTCGTTTCATTGCACGCATTGCTATCTCCCAAAAAACGCGAACGAAATCCCGATCCCGTCTCTCGCGCAGGTGAAGGAGCAGATCGACGCGAACCGTCGTTTGCAAGGTCCAGGCGGTGGCCTCCAGATCACGGGCGGCGACGTGGCCGACGCCTATTGGAAATCGGGACGCGGCGACGAGCTGATCGAGATTGTCCGTTACGCGATCTCTGTCGGCTCCATCCCGATGCTCATGACGCACGGACAAACCTTGATCGAGCATCCGGAATTTCTCGAGCGGCTCGTGGTCGAGGGCGGATTGCGGCAGATCTCCGTGCATGTCGACATGACCCAGGCCGGCCGCCACGGCTTTCCGATCGGCCGGATCAAATGCGAAGCCGATCTGCACCCGGTGCGTCAGGCGTTCACCGATCTCGCTTTCCGCGTCCGCGAGAGCACCGGGTTGCTCCTCGAATACGCGCTCAGTTTTACGGTGACGCGCCGCAACATCGACGACGTGCCCGAAGTGATTCGGTGGTACCTGGCCGATCCGAAACGGAGTTACATCTGGCGCATGCTCAGTTTCCAGCCGGAGGCCGACACCGGGCGCACAATTTTTTCCCAGCGCCCGATCACGTCCGCCGATGTGTGGGAAAAAATTCGCGAGGGCGTCGGGTTGCCGCTCCGCCGCGACGTCTCGATCTTCGGTCACCCGGATTGTAACAGTTGGGCCTCGCTCTTGATCGCGCGGCCGTCTGGCAAATTTTTCCCTCTCCTGCCGGACGAGAAGAAATTCGATGCGCTCCTGGGTGAAGTGCTGCGAAAAATTGGCGGCCTCTCCCTCGTGAATGACGATGCCGGGACGCCGCCCTATCGCCTTGCCGGGGTCTTGTTTCAACATCCGCTCCTCGCCGCCAAACTTGTCTACAAGCTTTTGCGCTATGTCACCTCACGGAAGGCGCCCCCGGAAATTTTGCGGTCGCTGTTGCGCGGCCAGGTCCACACGCTTGGCGTGGGCATGCACAATTTCATGGATGCCAAGCAGGTGGCCCAGGCCGATACCGATCCGGTCATCCGGGCGCGGCTCGATTCCTGTGTGTTCAAGGGAGCGGTGAAACGCGATGGCGAATGGGTCGCCGTGCCGATGTGCTCGATGAATCAACAGACCTGGTCGGAGGTTTACGACGGCCGGCTGAATGACCCCGAGCTCCTGAAACAGCCGCAGGTTTTCAATAGGGCGGAAACAGTCGCGGCCTCGGGAGCGTAACGCTCTCGGCTCGACAGAGTCTCGCCCTACCAGAAGAGGTGACTACGCGACTTTCAGCCTGGTAGGGCGAGACTCTGTCGAGCCGGATGAACGCGCGAAAAAACTCCCACAACGTTGGAGGTTTGTAAGCTTCAAGGAGCGGCGATTTTCAATCGCCGATCAATTAAAACGGCGGTTTCAAACCGCCGCTCCTTGTCAGAAACCGCCGCTACAATAAATCTCGCACGCAACTCATGGCGCGCAGATAAACGCGATGCGGGCCGCCACGCATCAATTCTTCGCTCATCAGCCGCACCGGATCGTTGCTGCCGGCCGGCATCAGACATTTTCGTTCCGAATTTGACCCTTCCACGGACACATCGAGCAGGTCCGCATTTGCCGAATGCGCCACGTGAAATGCGGTGGACCCGCATTTCACTGCGCAGCGACTGATCGGTTCGCCGACTTTTTCGGTCAGCGAAACGCGAATCGCCTTTTCCGCCCGATCGCGAAAAGCCAGCGCGGCGTCTTTCGAGCTTTTTTCGAGTGTCCAATGAAGCTGCGCGGCCAGCCAGCCCGCCAGGAGCAACGCCGTCGAACGATATCCGGGCGCGAAATCGATCTCAACGCTTTCGATTTCCTCGAGGTCCTGATGCGACGCCGGATGATCGAAAAATTGCGCAAGCCCCAGCCGAAACTGCACCAGCCGGGTCCAGTTGAGATCGCAAAGCACGATGCGTTGTTTTGCATCCGCTTGAGCGGTTTCGACGCGTTGCATCTGCGTGCGGAAATCGCTCCAGGTCTGGCTGTCGTAGATCACGCGGTCCACCCAGGCCCAAAGCTGGGGGTCCATCGGTTCGTGAAATTCCCCCTGCCACCAAAGACATAACGGAAGATCGGAATCGAGATGGGAGAAGACAATGTTCGGCAGCAATCTCGCTGAAGGACCCTCCAGCAGGAAGGAAAGCTGTTCGGAGCAGATCTGCTTGCCGCCGGCGCGGCTGACGTGGCAATGCGCGCTGATCCAGGCCTCGACCCGGTTCTCTTTCGCGCCGGGGTTCGCGCCGATCACGATGGCACGGCAGGCGTGGTCTTCGGTGATCTTGAAAATAATTTCTGTGTTCCGAGGGAGCGAACCGGGCGCTTCGCTGTAAACCGCGAGGTTCATGAGAGAGGCGCGCGTCATTGCGCTGCCGCTCTCAGCCCAAAGCTTTTTCAACTCGCGATCGATCTTCCCGATCTCGACCGGCAGGCCGGGGGAGATGGAGTGCTGGAGTGATGGAGTATCGGTCGTCGTCATCGTCATCGTCATCGTCATCGTCTTCCCATTACTCCATCACTCCACTACTCCAATTAGAGCCTCCGCCAGGCGCGGCCATCGCGGGCCAGAAGCTCATCCGCTTCCTCCGGGCCCCACGAGCCAGCGGGATATTCGAACAGGCCCGGCTGATTCTCCTTCGCCACCCAAGCCTCTTCGATCGGGTCGATGAACGCCCACGCTTCCTCGACTTCGTCGCGGCGCGCGAAAAGCGTGGCGTCGCCGCTCATGGCATCGAGTAACAGCCGTTCGTAAGCTTCGGGACTCGCCTTGCCGAACGAGGTCCCGTAATGAAAATCCATCTTCACCGGTTCGATTCGGAACGTGGTGCCGGGCATTTTCGCCTGCATCCGCAGCGAAATTCCTTCATCCGGCTGGATCCGAATGACGAGGACATTTTGGTCGAGCGAAACAGATTCCTTGTTGAACAAGACCGGCGGCGCCTTTTTGAAATGAACGGAAATTTCCGTGCCCGATTTCGGCAGCCGTTTGCCGACCCGGATGTAAATGGGCACGTCAGCCAAACGCCAATCATCGACCCGGACGCGCAGGGCGACGAAGGTCTCGGTCTTGGAATCCGGTTTGACGCCCTTTTCGCTCCGGTAACCGGGCACATCTTTTCCGTTAATCGCGCCCTCGGCGTACTGGCCGCGCACGACGTTTTCGGCGATCTCCTCATGCGTCATGCGCCGAAGCGATTTCACAATTTTGACCTTCTCACCCCGGATGCTGTCCGCTCCGAGATCCGTCGGTGGCTCCATCGCGACGAGACAAAGGAGCTGGAGCAAATGGTTCTGCACCATGTCGCGCAGGGCGCCTGCGCCCTCGTAGTAGCCAGCGCGCCCCTCCACGCCGAGCGTTTCCGCGGCGGTGATCTGAATGTGATCGACGTAGCGGCCGTTCCAGATCGGCTCGAAGATCGCGTTCGCGAACCGAAGCACGAGAATGTTCTGCGCGGTTTCTTTCCCGAGGAAGTGATCGATCCGGTAGGTTTGGTCCTCGGAAAAGGCCTGGCGTACAATCCGATTCAGCTCTTTCGCGGAATCGAGGTCGGTCCCGAACGGTTTCTCGACAATGACCCGCGCCCAGCTTCCTTCGCCCGCCTTGTTCAAGCCCGCTTCCTTCAGATTTTTCAGGATCGGCTCGAACTGGTCCGGCGCGACCGCGAGATAGAAGAGCCGGTTCCCGCCCGTGCCGCGTTCCTTATCAATCTTCTCGAGGCGCTCCACCAGACTCTTGTAGCCAGACGCATCGTGGAATTCGCTCTGGTGATAGAAAAGAGATTGGGCGAAGCCGTCCCAGATTTCGTCGCGCACCGTTTGCCGCGAGAACTTGCGCGTCGCCTCTTCCTGTTCCTTGCGAAATTGCTCGTCCGTCTTGGGCCGTCGCGCGAATCCGACCACCGTCAAAGCCGGCGGCAATTCGCCATCGGCCGCGATATTGTAGAGGGCGGGAATCAATTTCCGCATCGTCAGGTCCCCGGTAGCCCCAAAGATCACCACGGTACACGCCTGTGGCACCGTCCGGGTCGCGAGCCCTTCACGGAGCGGATTGGTTTGCTGGGTTTCCGAAGTCTTGCTCATCGCGCGAGGAGTGCTCTCAGGATTTAGGCAGATTCGCCCCGATTAGGTAAGAGGAAAATTTTGGAAAACGTTTCGGTCCCCGATCACTGAATCCAGGGAGCAAGGATGAGAGACCACATTACAATGCCGATAACTAAGCAAACGATGTGTCCAGGAGACCACTCGTAGTAGGGTGGTCGAGCAACCGACGCTTCGTTGATAGCATTGATGTAATTTTGAACCGGCAGAAGAAAAGCAAACGAAGAGCAGGAAATAAGGATTCCAACTAGATTCGTGCCGGGTTCGGGGCCACGTGAAAGCGCTCTCCCCAGGAGATTTACGATAATCCAGCCAGCAGCGAGACTACCAGGTGAGAATGTGGCCTTCTGGATACGGTTCACGGCGTCATCGGTCTCTATTGTTTTGAGGAGTGAGTGGAAGAAGAAAAGACCGAAAATACCTCGCCAGAATGGTTGAATTGGGAGGCCGTCGCGCTCCTTAAGGTAGCGCCAGTTGCGGTAAATCCAGTATGCGTCGTAAAGACCGAGCGAAACGACGCTCATGCAAATTAGGCGGTCAGTAGGGATGTAAAGGAACATCGCACTCGACTTTGGGGGCGATGGAATTGAAAGAGGCTCTGCTTGTAGGGCCGGTTTGGTCGGCGTGGATACGTCAATAATTCGATGTAAGGGTAGTCAGAAGGGCAAACCTTCGTGCCATGCGGAATCGGTAAGAGCGATCATACCGGCGTTCAGCATGGACTGGATTTGCTCTTCGGAAAACGGGCCTATCTCTTTTCCGGATTTTACCAAGAAGATTCGCATCAATAAGTTGGGGTTAGGGAGAGGGACGTAGACACGCTAACAAGATCATTATGCCGACAAAAAAATCAGATATCGAAGTATTGCCCGACAAGAGCGGCAAATCTTCAAGACAAAACTGCCAATGAAAGATCGACCACATCTTCTTTATCGCTACGTGAATACATCAACCGCTTGGAAATGTCTGAAGAACGCTTCTCTCGCCTTCATCCCACCGACTCGATTCAATGACCCGTTCGACACCAATCCAGCGTTGGACTTCAGCTTCCGTGAAGAACAATTAAGGGCATTGGAAAAGGAATGCCCCCCTGGGATGACGTTCGATCGCGAGAGCATCAAAGGTGCAATGCTGGAGAGTCGCAAAGCGTTCATGGAAACGCAAATCGGTGCGGCCTGCTTCTCGTCGAAGGGTAATGATCCATTAATGTGGGCGCATTACGGCGATCGTCACAGGGGAGTAATGATCGGTTTTGATGCTACTCACTCCGAATTCTCCGGTGCCGAGCCGGTGAGCTATTCCAAAGATCGTCCTCGTGTCTATGTCGATGATCAGGAAGTCGGCAAAAAGCTGTTAGTGAAGAGCGGGATTTGGGAGGGGGAAGGTGAGTGGCGCATGATCGCCAATCTTTCGCAATGCGAAGTCAAAATAGTCAATGGTACTCCCGTTTACATCCAGCAATTGGAACGGAACTGTTTCGCTTCAATCACATTTGGCTGCAAAGCGGAGGAAGCGTTCGTGGTGGCAATTTCGAATAGCTTACATCGATGGCAGTTAACGCATTGTGAAGTATGGAGGGTTCGGCTCTGTGACGCGACTTACAATTTGATACAGGAACCGATCGACATCACGTAGCGGCTGGAGAGAGTTGATTGACACGCAGACGCTACGTCCACAGGGCGACGGCTACAGTTAGTAGAGGAGCGGGAAGCGGCTGGTCAGTTCGGATTGTGTCATTTCGCTTGGGAAGCGACAGCGGCATTCAAGAGCGCGTCGAGATCGGCGCGCTGCAACAATCGCCCATCAAGGACGACCGCGCGGATACGCTGAGTGTGGCTGATGCGGGAAAGCGGATTGGCGTCGAGCAACAAAAGATCGGCGCGCTTACCCACAGCGATCGAGCCGTTGCTGTCGCTCAGACCGAGAAACTCGGCCGGCCAGATGGTGGCGGCGCGAAGCGCGTCGACTGGACTCAATCCGGCTTCGACGAGCAGCTCCAGCTCCTTGTGCAAGGCGAATCCTGGATAGACGAGCGGCATGGGGGCATCCGTTCCGGCCAGAATGCGCACCCCGGCGGCATGCAGCGTCTTGACGATTTGCCGGGAGATTTCCCAACGGCAGGCGCTCAGCTTCTTGCCCCCGGGCGGGTAATCGTTGAGTATCCGCTCCCATCGCGCCTGTTCGTCCGAGCGCAGGTAACGCCAGCGTGGGTCATCGCGAAAATTCGCCGGCGATCCGTGCGCTTCGAAATGCGACAGGACAAGTGTTGGCACCTGTACCTGGTTGGTCTTCACGAGGGCGGCGGCGGTCCGATCACAAACTCGCTGGTCGAAACTTTCCAGCACCTCCGGCTCCTGCGCATCGCGAAGTTTGACGATCTCCTTGCCCTCCAGTCCCTTTCGAGCGCGGAGTAATTCTTTTTCCCTGGGGGGAGCATGCTTCGTAGATCTGGGTGAGATGTTCGTTGCTCCGTTGCCCGGCCGTCGCAGCGTCCAGCAGACTCACCTCGCCGGGAATGTGTCCGCAGACAGGCATGCGCTGCGCGCGCGCTTCTTCGAGGATCGTGCGCCACTGCGGCTCCCGCGCCTGCGAAAAGATTTTCAGAAAATCCACGCCGGCTGCTTTGGCTTCACGCACTTGCCGGCGCGTCTCCTCCACCGACTCCGCGCCCACGGACGCGCCTGCGGCCAGCACGCGCGGAGCGACGAGTTCTCCTCGAGCAACCTGGGTGCGCCAACGGTCCACCACTGTCATCGCCGCGGGCTCTGTCAGCATCTCGCGGACGCCGGTGACGCCATTGGCGACGAAGAGGGGGAAAGCCCACTCATTAGGCGGCCGGCGCGAAGCGTTGTTGAAAAGATGAACATGCATGTCCACCAGCCCTGGCATGAGATAACGGTCGCGACCATCCACTCGCACAGCAGCTGACGGAATGTCCATCGTGTCCAGCTCGCCGATCGCCGTAATTTGTCCATCGACGATCAGCATAGTCCGGGGACTTACGATCTCGCCGCGGGCCACATCCACTACCGCGACTCTTTCGATCGCGATAGCGGGACGCCTGGGTGTTTCGCCTGAGTCCTGCGACAGGGGCGAGGTGCGGGGAACCCCATGCAGCAAATGTCGCAGCCGTCGCAAGCAGGGCGCTCGCGCGACCCATACGCGGAAGCCGCATCGAAACTTGCGCGGCTTCCTTCACTTATCGCGATCCAGAGACAGCAAGTGCTGCACATCCACCTGGTCCTGGCCGCGCTGAGTGCGCTTGCTCGTAATCAACGCTTTCAGGTCGAGATACGGAATCTCCACATCCTGGATTGTGGCCTTCAACGCTGTGCCAACGGCGTCGGCATAACTGACCGTCCAGGCGCGCGTGCTGACATCGACTTCCACCTCATCGGCGATTTTTACGACGACGTTCTCGACAAGGTCTTGCGGCGTGAGTTCAGCAGCGGCCCGGTCCTCCAGCTCGGAAAGGGCGGCGATAATTCGCGCATGATTCTCCAGATCCTCCGGGACCAGAATGTCCACATCAATGGTGGCGCGAACATAGCCGTGCAGCCAGCACGCGCGCGCGCCCACGACGAGATAACGGACGTTATGTTGATTCAGAAGCGAGCAGACACGCAACAACGGCGCCTGTTCGCTCATCGCTGGCGCGCCGCACGCTGTCGGGCCAGAAGACGCTGGGCTTGAAAACGCTCCAATTCATCCCAGGTGCGCGCCTTGAAAACGAAACGTTCGCGTGGCGACGAACGCAGCGATTCTATTTCGCGATCCAGTGTCGCTCCCAAGTCATGAAATTCCGCCGGTGTTTGCGGCTGTTTGCGCTTGCCTACAGTTTTTAGCGCGTTCATTGCGACGATAAGACCTTGCTATGAGGGCAGCGGGAAGCGGCTGGTCAGGTCCCGCACTTTGGCGCGAATCTGTTCCAAGGCGGCGGCATCATCGCGACGGTTTAGGGCGTCGTTGATCAGGTCGGCGATCTCGAGCATTTCTTCTTCTTTCATGCCGCGGGTGGTGACGGCAGGAGTGCCGATGCGGATGCCGCCGGGCTTGAAGATCGGGTAGGTGTCGAAGGGGATGCCGTTTTTGTTCACGGTGATGCCGGCGAGATCGAGGACTTCCTGCGCTATTTTTCCGTTGATGTCCTTCGGACGAAGATCGACCAGCATGAGATGGTTGTCGGTGCCGCCGGAGACGATGCGGTAACCGTGATTGGCCAGGCCGGCGGCGAGCGCCTTGGCATTCACTACGACCTGCCGCTGGTAATCGCGGAATTGCGGCTGGAGCGCTTCGTGAAAGCAAACGGCCTTGGCGGCGATGACATGCATGAGCGGGCCGCCCTGGACACCCGGGAACATGGTCGAGTCGATTTGTTTGGCGAATTGGGCCTGGCACATCACGATGCCGCCGCGTGGTCCGCGAAGACTCTTGTGGGTGGTGGTGGTGACGAATTGCGCGTGCGGGATCGGGGTTGGATGCTGGCCGCCGGCCACGAGCCCGGAAATGTGCGCCATGTCGATGAACAAAAGCGCGCCGACGGAATCGGCGATTTGGCGCATACGCGGGAAATCGATGATGCGCGGATAGGCTGAGGCCCCGGCGGTGATCATGGCCGGGCGAAACTCCTCGGCTTGTTTCTCCAAGGCGTCGTAATCGATCCGCTCCGTGTCCGCGCTGACGCCGTACTGCGAGACCTGGTAAAATTTGCCGGAAAAATTCGCGGGATGGCCGTGGGTGAGATGGCCTCCGTGCGCGAGGTTCATGGCGAGAATTTTGTCGCCGGGCTTTAGCATGGCGAAGTAAACGCCCATGTTCGCCTGCGCCCCGCTGTGCGGCTGGACGTTGACATGCTCGGCCCCGAAAATCTGCTTGGCGCGATCGATGGCCAGTCGCTCGACGGTATCGACGTGCTCGCAACCGCCATACCAGCGTTTCCCAGGGTAGCCTTCGGCGTACTTGTTTGTGAGCACGCTGCCCTGGGCTTCCATCACGGCGCGGCTGGTGAAATTCTCCGATGCGATCAGCTCGATGTTCTCGCGCTGCCGGTTTTCTTCGGCGGTCACTGCCGCGAAAATCTCGGGATCGACTTTGTTCAGGCCACCGCCGGCCGGCGCGGTCGGAGTGGGGGAGGAACTGGAGCTCGTCGGAATGTCAGGCGGCTGGTCTGCCATGGTATAGGATGAACTTCCGCCGGCACGCGACTTCGCCGGCACCGCGAGTTCGCTCTGTTCTACGAATGCGAGCACGGTCGGTAAAGCGTTTTTAATCGTGGCGGCGCAAACGCTGTAAACATCGCGGCTGCACCCGATCGGGTCGGGCACATCGCGCCAGACGGTCATGCCCGGCTCTTCAAATTCCCGGAGGAGATACGCCTTCTCCGCGCCGTGAGGGAAGAGCATGTGAATCGTGTCGAGATGGCCGCCCGTCATGGCGAAAATGTGCGTCGCGCGTTCGACCAGCGCCGCGGTCAGGGGCTGGCTGCGGATCGCCCGGATGTCCACCCCTTCCTGTTCGCAGACATGGACCGCGTGCATGCTCGGAGGCTGCCCGCGCACCGCGTGCACTCCGGCGGATGCGACCTCGATGTCCTTCCGATTGCCCAAAAGGCGGTGGAAAAGCCCTTCCGCCATCGGGCTCCGGCAAATATTTCCTGTACAGACGAAGAGGACGCTTTTCACGATGCAAAGCCGGCGCGCTGCCGACTTGGCAACGTAAAATCAAACCGAATCAAGTCAACGCGCACTCGCGCTTGAAGCGCGCCGATTCAGGTGACCAGCTGATAAAGGAATCCAGCCAGCCCACTGCCGATTACGACTGGGATCACGTTCCAATTCCACCTCAACATGCCGATGAAGGCGATCAAGCACGCGATGAGGGCAAACCAATCGAGCGTGTGGCCCACGGGGAAAAGCGCGTGCAGACCGAACCAGACCGCCAGGTTCAAAATCACTCCGACAATGGCGGCCGTGACGGTGGAGAGCGCGGCAGTCAACTTTCGGTTGCCGCGGAGTTGTTCGATATGCGGCGCGCCGAGCAGGATCCAGAGAAAACAAGGAACGAAAGTGACCCACGTGGTGATGAGCGCCCCCAGGGTCCCGGCGAGAAGCTGAGGCAAAAGGCCGGGTTGGTTCCATCCGCCCATGAAACCGACAAACTGGAGCACCATGATCAAAGGGCCCGGAGTTGTTTCGGCCAATCCAAGGCCGTCCATCATCTGGCCGGTCTGGAGCCAGCCAAAATTCTCCACCGCCTGTTGCGCGACATACGGCAGCACGGCGTAAGCGCCGCCGAAAGTGACCACCGCGGCTTTGCTAAAGAAAAGGCCTTCCCGAAAAAGCGTGTGGTCCCATCCCAGCCAGAGGCCGACGAGAAAAATCGGCATCCACCAAAGTGTCAGGCAAACCAAGGAGATTCGCGCCGCGCGAGCCCACGAAGGCCGGGCATGCCGCGGGGATTCCTCGTCATCACTGAGGACGCTGTCTTTCCCATTTCCTTCGCTCACCGGGACGACGACGAACTTGTCCGGCCAAAACCGTCCTCCGATGAACCCCAGGAGGGCCGCCACGAGCACAATCGCCGGGAACGGAATTTCGTACCAGAAAATGCCAATAAAGGCGGCCGCGGCGACGCTCCACATGACCGGGTTCCGCAACGCCTGTCGCCCGATCCGAATTAAAGCAACGGCGACGATCGCCATGACTGCCGGCTTCAATCCGTAGAAAACCGCCGCGATCCAGGGAATGTTGCCATAGGCGGCATACAGGAAGCTAAGCGCCCAAAGCACAAACACCGAGGGAATGACAAAGAGAGCGCCGGCGACAATGCCGCCCCAGGTCTTATGCAGGAGCCAGCCGATGTAAATGGCGAGCTGTTGCGCTTCCGGTCCCGGCAGCAGCATGCAAAAATTCAGCGCATGAAGAAAGCGCGACTGACTGATCCATCGCTTCTTCTCCACCAACTCCGTCTGCATGATCGCGATCTGTCCCGCCGGTCCTCCGAAACTAATGAACCCAAGCTTGAGCCAGAACCGAAAAGCTTCGGAGAAACCTGGGCTGGGGCCTGCCTTTTCGGCAAGCTGAGGTTTCTCCGGGAGCGTCATGGTCTTCGATCAAGAACCCGCTGGCGCAGGTACAGAAAAAGAGGAAACCCGAGCGACACTCCCGCCAAAACAGTGGCCAGGACCGGCAACCAGAGCTGGCGTATGGCCAGGCGGCGGCCCTCCAGCCAGATAAAGACGAAGAGAACCATGGCCGAGACGATCACATCCATCCCAAAGAATGCGCCGATGCGCGTGGCAAATAGCTCTTCGAAAAATAAAGGCAGATCCAGACCATGTGCTCCGAGCCATGGAATGAGATGAAGGTAAGGCAAGAGAAAGCCTGGGACGCACAAGCCGAGATAAACGTGGCGTATCTTCATCGAGTCCCTTCCAAACCCAGCCCTCGTTCTGGTGTCTAGCTAACGAGCAGCGAGTAAGTAAAGCACCACCGAGGCAATGATAATCAGGATCGCGGTGAGCCACCAGATCGTTTTAATTCCGGCTGGCTTAATGGAAGACCCGAACTCTTCCCGGACGAACTGATCGTAGTCGAAATTCTCGTTCGGCAAATCAAGTGCTTCATAAGTGTCAGCGTCTTCCCGCCAGCCGGAGTTGTGGTCCGCGCCGCACTCCGGGCAGGCCAACGCGCCAGGTGGGACCTGTTCGCCGCATACGGGACACACGTCAGGTGTCTTCAGTTTTCTTTTCGCCATCGGTTAGGCTCGGGCTCCGATAGCTACGACCAGGAAGAAGCGCATGAGTCGTGTCGCCGATAAAGCTGCTTACTTTGAATCAGCTCCTCCCAATTCAGGGAGGGTTATCGCCGGAACCGTTATGCCGGCGGAGCCTTCGAAGTCGCAATCTTGGCGCTCCCAATGAAGGTAGCAGCCTCGTCCACGACCAGCCGTGGCGATTCGATATCTCCGTTGACCGTGCAGCCAGCTCGCAGCTCACAACGCTCCGCCGCCGTGATGTTGCCTTCGACCGTGCCGTCCACTACCACGGATTTGGTCCGGATCTCACCCTTGATCATGGCATGTTCGCCAATAGTAAGGCGGCCATTAGAATCGATCTTCCCTTCGACGGTGCCGTCAATCAATAGCTCCTTCTGGAACTTAACCGAACCTTTGATGGAAACGCCGCTCGACAAAATGCCGCCGGCTCGCGGCAACTCCGCCGCACCGTTTGACGTTGGCTCGGATCGGACCGGCGCGGGTGGTGGCGTTGGGGCCATCGGCGTTACGGGTTCTACTTTTCGGCTGCCTGAAAACATCTGCATGTGCGCTGATCTCCTTACTGACTACGGTTGGTGTAATGGGATTGATTCCCGCAGACAGCGCCCGGTCAGTTTACTCCACTTCCGCTTCGTTCCGGTCGAACGTTATCCGTCCAGCTATCTTGGGAGATAAGTCGCGAAAGGTCAACCGTTTGTTTGGGCCAGCCGGGTGCGCGGGCCAAGGGCAGCTGGAAAAACGTCCTAGGAAGCCGAACCCGCCGGAGCGGAGCGACGGGTCGAGGAAAAGTAATACAGCGTGCCGCAAAGGCCGAGGGCGGCGGCGCCAAGGAAGTTCGTGGCTGGTCCCAGCTTCCAGAGGTAGGCGCCGAGGATCGCGGCGGCGCTGACCAGAAGATCGCGCACGAGATAGTAGGCGCCAATCATCTGGCCGCGGCGTTGAGGCTCGCAGTAGCCTATGATCAAAGCTTTGCGCGACGTATCGCCAAATTCTTTCAGCCCGCGGATCGCGAAGGCGACCAGGAGCATGGCGAAGCTGCCCGAGATCCAAAGCGCCAGCGGGAAGAGAGTGAAGAAAACGAAGGTCGCGAGGATGAAAGGCTCGCGGCGATTTTTGTCGGCAAAATGCGACGCGGGAATGATGCACAGGGTGGCGGTCAACATTTCCACCGTGGTCAGGATGCCAAACTGTTTCGCGCTGACGCCGATGTGATCCATCGCATAGATGACCACCCACGCGAATGGGATGCGTTCGCAAAAGCGGATGAGAATATCGCTGAGCAAAAGCCGGCGGAGCGGAAGGTCGAATCCCCGCAGGCTCCGCCAGAACGTCCAACGCTCAACCGCTTCGACCGGTTGAGGGGGCGCTTCATCCACCCGGCGCTGCACCAGGATCGTGGCGCCGGAAAGTAGGATTGAGACGATCAAACCGATCCGCACGCCGTCGATGATGCCGAAACGATCGATCAGGATCCCGCCGAGAAGCGGCGCGACCATGATCGGCAACCTCTTGATGACTGAATTAAGGCCAACGCCCATGGCGTGGCGATTCGCGCCGAGGGTAGCGCCGATCAGGGAGAAGGTTGCGGGCAAGGAGAAGCAAGTCCACGAAAGAAAAAGAAACATGCCGGCGATGACCGCGCCCCAATGGGGCACGAGAAGGACGACCGAGTAGCCGACGATCGAGAAGACGTTGAAGGCGAGAAAAGCGCGACGATGTCCCCAGCGGTCGACCAGGACGCCGCCGGGATAGGCGTAGACCGCACCCAGCAAAGTCCGGATCCCGTCGAAAAGCCCAATGACGAAAATTGTTGCGCCGAGGGCCTGGAGGTATTTCGGGACGAAACGCATCCAGAGTTCTTCCCCGATGCCGATCACGAACGTCGCCACGAGCAGGACGACGAGGTTGCGCTTGAGACCGAGGAAATCGGCGGTCCTGCGCCAGAAGTTCACGATGGGTTCCAATTCACGGCCATTGCATGATCTTATCGAAATCGGATGGTCACAATCGAGTCATATTGGTTAGGAAAGAGCGTGTCATCCCGAGTCGCGCAGACGGCGAGGGACCTCGCAGTCGCAGAGAAACACACACAAAACCGCTTTCGCGATCCACGAAGTGAGCACTTACGAACATTGCGGTTTCTTGTTTGAGTAATGTGTGAGCGTCTGGGAGGTCCCTCGCCGTCCGCGCGGCTCGGGTGACAGCGCGCCGTCATGCCTCGACACTCGCAGCCAACACGAAGCGTGCTTACACTGGCGCCGTGCGCGCAGCCTGGAAAAAAATTCGTTATCGGCTCGAGTGGCTCGCTCTCAAGAGCGCGGCGGCGATCGTTCCGCTCCTTTCTCGAAAGGCGTGTTATCGGCTGGCGCTGTTTATTGGCGCGGTGGCCGCCACCTTGGATCGAGCCGGCCGGCGAGTGGCCTTAAGCAATCTCGAGGCGGCCTTCGGCGATGAACTTTCGCCGGGCCGCCGAGCCGAAATTGTCCGCGAATCCTACCAGCATTTCGCCAGGACGATGATCGACCTTTTCTGGAGCCCGCGTCTGACCAGGGAGAACTACTCGCGCCATATCGAGGTCGAAAATCTCGATCTCTGGCAGGCAGAAATAAGACCCGGGAACCCCGTCATCTTCGCTTGCTGCCACTACAGCAACTTCGAATGGATCGCCAATGCGGCCAACTATTTCGGCGTGGAGAGCGCACTCGTTACCCAGGAATTCAAAAATCCCTTGCTCAACCCGATCTTTGTCGGCCTGCGGGAATGCAGCGGTCAACGGGTCATTCATCGGGGAGGAGCGGTTCTCCAACTTTACAAGACGCTCCATCGCGGAGGGCGCGTGGCCATCCTGACCGATCTGACCATTCCCGCTCAATTGCCCACGGTGGCGATCGATTGTTTTGGAATGAAGACGAGCGTCACGTTCGCGCACGCGTGGGCGCACCGGCGCGCCGGCGCGACGGTGATCAACGTACACGCTGAGCCCCTGCCGCAAGGCCGTTACCGGATTGTTTTTCACTCTCGGATCGAGTTTCCGCCGGAGGCATCCTTTCAGGAGATCGCGCAGGCGTGCTGGGACCAGTTCGAGCCATACGTTCGGGCGAACCCCGCGCCGTGGCTTTGGATGTACAAACATTGGCGTTATCGCCCCATCGCCGCGGACCCGGCGGCATATCCTCCTTACGCGAATGTCTCCCCGGAATTCGAGCGCCGGCTCGAGGAAAGTGCGAAAAATCTCGAGCCGATGTCTTCCACTTTGTCCTTCGACCTGACCCCGGACGGCAGGCTCCAGCCCACAGCAACTATTGACAAAAGCCCGCCGATGCGCTTTTCCAGTGATTAACTATGCAACATCTCTCCCGTCTTTTTCTGTTGTGCATCGGCGCCACGGCCGCCCTTTTTCTGACGAGCTGCGGAACGCCCGCTGTGTCCTCCGGCAGTTATCGCGTCACCGCGCATCGCCCCCACGATCCGTCCAAAGTGGAAGTGAAGCTCTCTACCTCAACGCAGAATGTCTACGTCATGGAAGGCGACCGCCTGCTCATGGCGGTGCAAGGCAACGTCGGCAAGGCCGGCTCGGAGACCCCGAAAGGCCGTTTCACCATTTATAACAAGATCAAGAACAAGCGCCGGATCAGCCATCCCGATGCCGGCTATCCCATGGCCTATTGGTGCGAATTCAAACCCGCGTATGGGTTCCACGAAGGCTTCGTCCATGGCAGCCCGCGCACGCATGGCTGCATCCGGCTTCACCGCGAGGCCGCAGCCCGGCTTTACGCCCTGACCAGGATCGGCACGCCTGTCTACATCGCCACGTCGCTTCCCGAAGACCGCGAGTACGGCAGCCAGGTTCGCAAGCTCGATCAAAGCCGCGATCCAGACCCCCCTCGCTCGGCCATGATGTCGGAGAGCTGGTTCAAGGATCCTCCGGGCCCACTGCTGGTGGATTGATCTGAACCCAAAAATGAGAAGTTTCGGCGGAGGTCGCTGTCCGCTGGAAACGGGTGTAATGTCTCGCCGACCAGAGCCATGAGCACGAATCTTATCTCCAGCGGCACCACGGCGCGCGAGAAGGTGAACTTGCGCACGCCGGAGGTGATGACCGCCGTGCAGGAGCAAGTCGAGTCCCATTACCGGAGCGATATTGTCGACAAGGTCCGGCGGGCGGGGGGAATCCTGACCTTTGGCGACGTGACGGTGCGGCTCGCGAAGCAATTCGGATTTTGCTACGGCGTCGAGCGCGCGATCGATCTGGCGTATGCCGCGCGCAAGGTCTTCAAGGACCGCCGGCTGTTCATCGTCGGCGAGATTATTCACAACCCGGAGGTCAACGACCAGATCTCCTCGTTGGGGATCAAGAATTTAATGGGGAAAAACAAGCAGGCGGACATCGAGGATCTAAAGCCGGAAGACGTCGTCATCGTCCCCGCCTTCGGCACGGAGCTTTCCACCCTCCAGCAAATCAAAGAGCGCGGCTGCCAGATTGTCGACACGACCTGCGGCGATGTCATGAGTGTGTGGAAACGGGTGCGCAAGTACGCGAGCGAATCCGCCACCTCGATCATCCATGGCAAGGCTGAACACGAGGAAACAAAGGCCACCAGCTCCCGCGCGCTTGGCGATGGCAAAGGGCATTATCTTGTCGTCCTGACGCTGCCGGATACCGATTATGTCTGCGAGTATATCCGGCACGGCGGCGATAAGCAGGCCTTCCTCGAGAAATTCCGGAACGCGCATTCGCCCGGCTTCGATCCCGATTTGCATCTGCGAACGATCGGGGTGGCGAACCAGACCACGATGCTGCGCGGCGAGACCGAGGAAGTGCAGCGGCGTATTCGACAGGCGATCATGGATCGCGACGGGCCGGAGCTGGCGGCAACGAACTTTCGTTTCTTCGACACGATCTGCGGAGCCACCCAGGAGCGGCAGGATGCCTTGCGCGAACTGCTCGATATTAAAATGAATCTGCTGCTGGTCGTCGGCGGCTATAACAGCTCGAACACTTCGCACCTGGCGGAGATGGGCGAGGAGAAGCTGCCAACCTATTTCGTGCGGAATGCATCCCGGTTGTTATCCGAAACGGAGATTTTGCACTACGATCTCCACGCGCGAGAAGAAGTGGTGGCAAAAGACTGGTTGCCGCCCGGCCCGATTGTGGTCGGCATTACCGCCGGGGCGTCCTGCCCGAATAATTTGATCGAGGAAACGCTGGTGCGGCTCTTCGAGTTGCGCGGGATCAAACGGGAAGAGCTCGAAGCGGCGGCGTAGCGATTTTTTGTCATCCCGAGCGAAGCGAAAGCGAAGTCGAGGGACCCCGCTGCACCACGTTGGCCCAGTCTCTCATTAAACGACGGGGTCCCTCGGCTCCGCTCGGGATGACGACAGACACGCGATCAGGACCTCAGGCGCGAAGCTTCAGTATGCGTGCAATCTGGAAGGGCAGTATCAGTTTCGGCCTGGTCAATATCCCGATCGCTCTTTATCCCGCGACGCGGAGAGAAGAACTGAAGTTCCGATTGCTTCGGGCGAAAGACCACAGCCCGGTCAATTACAAGCGCGTCGCGGAGAAGGATGGCAAGGAGGTTCCCTGGGACCAAATCGTGAAGGGTTACGAGTACGAGAAAGGGAAGTTCGTCGTGCTGGATGAAAAAGATTTTCAGCGCGTCGATCTCGAGGCGACGCAGACCGTGGACATCCAGGACTTCGTCGATCTCGAGGAGATCGACCCGATGTATTTTTACAAACCGTATTACCTCGAGCCGCAAAAGGGCGGAGACAAGGCGTATGTGCTGCTGCGCGAGGCCCTCGCTGATGGCAAAAAGGTCGGGATTGCAAAAGTCGTGATCAAGACCCGGCAATACCTGGCCGGGGTGAAGGCGCTAAAGCACGCGCTTGTCCTCGAGTTAATGCATTTCGCCGAGGAATTGTTGGATGCGGAGAAGCTGAAAGTGCCGAAAAAGCTGGAGGTAGGGAAGCGGGAGAAGGAGATGGCCAAAGCGCTGGTCGAGAGCATGAGCACAAAGTGGAATCCCGAGAAATATCACGATGATTATCGCGAGGCGCTGATGGAAGTGATTGAGGAGAAAGTGGAGTCGGGCGGCAAGGAAATCGAAGAAAAGCCGAAGGCGAAGAAGGAATCGACAAAGGTCATCGACCTGGTGGCGGTGTTGCAGGAGAGCCTGGCGAAATCGCAGGGCGCGAAGAAGAAAAAGAGCACGCCAAAGCGGACCGCAAAGCAGCACGCGAAGAAAGCGGCGTAAGCTCCGAACTGATCCGGGCGGCGCGAAATCGCTGTCATCCCGAACTGCGCAGACGGCGAGGGACCTCACAAGTGCTCAACCGCTTCCGCGTTGTATTGGGCGTGTTCATCGGATAACGCCGGCTCATTTTCCGGTGATGCGCCTTGCGACTGTGAGGTCCCTCGCCGTCTGCGCGGCTCGGGATGACAAGGCTCTCTCTGACCTCTAAGTCTTCAGTTCGTTGAGCGCGTCGGCGATCGCGTTTTGCAACAGACGAGGTCCCGACCCGCCAACCTGGACATCCACCGCTTCCAGCCGTCGAATGAGATCAATAACCTCGCGGCGCGCGTAGGGGCCACCGGCGGCCGCGCAAAAATGGGTCCGGCAGCCGAAGGGACGGGAATCATAGATGAGACAGTTGCCGCTGCTTGACTCGAGCATGGGACATGCGCCCATCGCGTTCTCGGGGAGCTGCCTGCGGCCAGTGGCGCGAAGAGCCGCGGCGGCTAATAACGCTTCGCCTTTTGTCAGATAAGGCGTCCGGCCCGTTAGTTTGAAATGGCAACATTCCTTCACGCGCACGCAGCTTCGCTCGATGGGGCGCTTTGCCAGATCGGCGTAGACCTGGCGCACTTCCGCGATCGCGCCCTTCAGGTCCACTTCGGAAATTCCGGTGCGCCTCATCCGAGGAACTTTGGCTCCATGTCCGCCATCGCGTGTCCGGCGATCCAGCCTGTCGTCCAGGCTGCTTGAAAATTGAAGCCGCCGGTGACTCCGTCGAGATCGAGCAGTTCGCCGGCAAAATAAAGACCGGGAGTAATGCGGCTTTCCATTGTTTTGAAATTGATCTCGCGCAGACTCACCCCGCCGCAAGTGACAAACTCATCTTTGTTGAGCGACTTCCCATTCACTTCGAGCTCGGTGCGCGTCAGGACGCGCGCCAGCTCATGGGCTTTCGCGCGCGGGAGCGTGGTCCAGCGCGTTTCCCGATCGATGCCGGCAGCGAGCGCGAGCTGTTCCCAGAGCCGGGCGGGCAGGGGAGGAAGAGGCGAGTTGATCACGAGGCGGTTTGGGTTTGATCGCCGGAACGATTGCAGCTCGGCGCGGACCGCGTCCGGCGTGAGATCCGGCAGCCAGTTCACCCGCAGGATGAATCGGTAATCCAAGCCGTGAAGGACCCGCGCGCCCCAGGCGGAGAGCCGCAAAACGGCCGGGCCGCTGACGCCATTATGGGTGATAAGCATCGGCCCGCGCTCGCGCAGCTTTGTGCCGGCCACCGTCGCTTCAAGATCCGGAATCGATACGCCCGGAAGCGAACGAAGCCAGGGTGTAGAGACGTGCAACGAAAAGAGAGACGGCACGGGCGGGAGGATGGTGTGCCCAAGGGATTGCGCGATCTGGGCGCCAGTGGTCGAGCGGGAACCGCCGGTCGCGAGCAGCAAGCGATCGCAGAAAGTATGGGACGGGACGGCGCCCGTCCCTCCATTTAAGGGATGCCCGCCGTGGCGGCCCATTATTAATTGGAAACCGCCGCTGCCTACCCGTATCGCGCTCTCGATTCCCGAGCGCGCGAACAGCCGTACGCCCGCGGCTTTCGCCTCGTTTAACAGGCAATCGATGATCGTGCGGGAAGAATCCGTGACGGGAAACATGCGCCCGTCCGGTTCGGTCTTGAGTCGCACGCCGTGCGCTTCAAACCAGGCGACCGTGTCGCTCGGCGAAAATCGATGGAGTGGTGCGATCAGTGCGCGTTCACCTCGAGGATATTGCTCGCTCAATGTCCTCGGATCGAAACAGGCGTGGGTGACGTTGCACCGTCCACCACCGGAAATCCGGACCTTCGTCAGAAACTCCGAGCCGCGCTCGAAGATAGATACTTCATTGGCCGGATTGGCCCGCGCGCAGGCGGTTGCGGCGAAGAACCCCGCCGCGCCTCCGCCGATGATTGCGATTTGCACGTGGCATCGTGGTGCAGACGCGAAAAGTTGCAACGTGCCCCTATTAGCGTTCCGCGACCGTCGACCCTCTTTGTCATTCCGAGCGTAGACGAGGAATCTGTCGCTGTCGGATTCCTCGCGGGGCGCTCGCAAGAATTTGAGATTCCTCGACTACGCTCGAAATTACACAGGAAGGCGGTCGCGATCATAAAACGCCGCTACGGGCCGAAGGAGAATCTTGACAGGACGAAGCGCCGGAAACAGCCTTCGCTCATTAATTCTCTGAATCGTTTCGCCGATCCGGTTTATTGCATCATGCGCCTGCTGGTCGGGCTTTTGTTCGCCTGTCATGGCGCGCAAAAAGTTCTCGGTTGGTTTCCCAAGCCGGGCCAGCCTCCCGCTCAGCTCGATATGATGATCACGGTGGGAGGGTGGATTGAACTGATTGGCGGGCTCCTGATTGCCATTGGATTGTTCACACGACCCGCCGCGTTCCTCGCCAGCGGCATGATGGCGGTGGCCTATTTCACGGCGCACGCCAGCGGCGGATTTTTCCCGATCGTCAACAGGGGAGAGCTGGCCGTGATTTACGCCTGGGTTTTCCTGTTCATGTTTTTCTACGGCGCCGGCCGGTGGAGCGTTGACGCGATGATGCAGCGCGGATCCGCTCCCGCGATTTCCACCTAAATTCGAATTGGATCCTATTTTATGAAACGTATTCTGATTGCAGTAGCCTTCGTTATTCTCGCCCAGACGCTGCCCGCGCAGGATTGGGCCAAGGCCCGGCTGGAGAAATCTTCGCGGCACGGGGAGTGGGTCGAGTACAAATCGGGCGAACGGACGATCAAAGCGTTCGTGGTTTATCCGGAGCGAAAAGACAAAGCGCCTGTCGTTGTCGTTATCCACGAAATATTCGGGCTGACGGATTGGGTGCGCGGTGTTTGCGATCAACTGGCCGAAGCGGGCGTGATCGCCATCGCGCCGGATATGCTCAGCGGCCAGACCTTCGCCGATGTCGACGGCGCTCGTAAGGCGATCTCGGCCCTGCCGAAAGAACAGGTGAAGGCCGATCTCGATGCGACGGCAGAGTATGCCCTGACGAAAATTCCGGCTGCGAGCGGTTCGCTCGCGGTCTCTGGCTTTTGCTGGGGAGGGGCTAGGACATTCGAGTACGCGGCGGCAAACCCGAAACTAAAAGCCGCCTATTCGTTCTACGGGACCGCAGTCGAGAACGCAGAGGATGCTGGGAAAATTGTGGGTCCAGTTTATGGCTTCTACGCCGAGAACGATGCGCGAGTGAACGCGACGATCCCGAAGGCGGAGGAGTTGATGAAAGCCTCCGGCAAGAAATACGAGCCCGTCATTTACAAAGGAGCTGGCCACGGCTTCATGCGCGATGGCGAATCGCCCACCGGCACCCCGGAGAACAAGAAAGCGCGCGACGATGCGTGGGCGCGGTGGAAGACGCTGCTGAAGCAGCTTGGTGAATAGTGAATGGTGACTAGTGACTAGTGACTAGTGAATGGCCATTGGCATGGCCGCCAGATTTCCATTCACGATTCACTGATCACCATTCACTTTCCCAATTCATCCGCCAGCGCCCCGGCATCATAAACTTTCCGCAGCGCTTCGGTGATGGCGGCGGAATCGACCGAGACGGCGCGCGCCTGTTTGTCGGTGTAAATGCAATCGAGCACGAGCGATTGAATATTGCCGTCAAAAATAATGCCGACGAATTCGTTCGCCTTGTTCACGACTGGGCTCCCGCTATTGCCGCCGATGATGTCGGCGGTGGAAACGAAGTTGAAGGGTGTGTTCAGGTCGAGCTTCGACTTGCGATCGAGCCAGCGTTTTGGGATGTCGAATGGCGGCTCGTTGTTGTGGTCGGCGCCGCGCTGGAAAAGCCCGGCAAGGGTGGTGAGGGCAGCGATTGACTTGCCTTGTTCCTCGTAGCCCCGCACGGGACCGTACGACAGGCGCAAGGTAAAGGTGGCGTCGGGATAGCTGTTTGTCCCTTCCAAAGCAAAGCGGGCCTTTGCGATCTCGGCGTAGGCCTGTTGCTTGATTTCGTCCTGGGCTGCGAATGTCTTGCGCGCCTCGCGTGCCGGTCCGTCGACGAGTCGCGCCAGCTCGATCATCGGATCTTTGGCCGTGGAGACCGCGGAAGCGCCGCCGTCGTAGAGCTGTTTGCGAACCGCCGGATCCTTCAGTTTCGTTCCGCTCACCAGCTCGGTCGCCCGATCGAGCGGCGATTTGCCCGCGAGCACCTGCTTTACGAGCGAATCATCCGGGCCGAGGCGTGTCGCCATATCGGTGAGGGAGTCGGTCAGCTTCACGATCTCGTAGTCGTCATAAACCGGTGAAGACGAAAACAGCTCCAGTTCGAGCGATTCCTTGTAGCTGTCCCGAAATTCGGGAAAACGTTCTCCGTTTGGCTTCGACATCTCGTCGCCGTGCCGGAGCAAGCGGCGCGCGTACTGAAACAGCGTGCTGTAAAACGCGCGGGGCGCCCGGTATCCTGCCGCCGGGCTGCCACGAAACTGCTCGAAGTAATTGTAGACCGGCAGCACTTTCGCGGCTGTTTCCTGTGCCTGCTTGATTTTGTCATACGCAGCGAGGGTGCCCTTCCATTCCGCGCTGGCATTCATGGCGTCCCGCAATTTCTGTTCGCGTTGCTCGATCAACTTCCAGACCTCCGGGTCGAGCAGCGCGGCAGCGTAGCCGTCGTAACGCTTCCGGTTATTCTCGACGCCGCGGACGCCGTCGTGGGCGCGCCGCTTGTTCTCGAAGGAGCGTGCGGACCACGCATGGAGGAAGGCCTCGCGGCGGTAGTACATGTTCAGCAGGGACGGCACTTCCTGGTCGCGCAATTCAGTCACGTCGCTAACCGTGAGCTGGCGATCCGTCCGGCCCGGATGACCGCTGACAAACGTTAGCTCGCCGTCCGCGGGCCCTTTCGTGTTCCACTTCAGGTAATGCTCGACCTTCGCCGGCTGGCCGTTTTCGTAAGCGCGAAAGATGCAGACATCCAAATCGAACCGCGGGTATTCGAAATTGTCGGGATCGCCGCCGTAAAAGGCGATCTGTTCCTCCGGCGCAAAGACGAGCCGCACGTCATCGTATCGTTTGGAGCGATAGAGATGGAACTGTCCTCCCTGATGGAGAGTGACCACATCCGAGCGCAATCCGGTTTTCTCGCGCGACTCCTTCTCGATTTGGGCAATGGCGTTGCCGCGCGCTTTGCCTGCATCTTCGCCGGACATGCCCGGCTGGATCGCTGCTTTCACCTTGTCGGTCACATCCTCGATGGACATCAGCACGTTGAGCTCGAGATCGGTCGCCTTGACTTCGTCCTTCTGCGCTTTGGCGTAAAACCCGTCGCGCACATAATTGTTGTTCTCGCTGCTGATCTTTTGGAGCGTATCGAGCCCGACGTGATGGTTCGTGATCACGAGCCCGTTCGCGGAAACGAACGAGCCGCTTCCGCCCGAATTAAAACGGACGCTCGATTTCTGCAGATGCTCGAGCCACTGCGGCGTCGGCTCGAACTGATATTTCTCTTTGAATTGCTTGAGCGGCGGATTGTTGAAGGGCCACATGCCTTCGTCCGCGAAGGCTGAGGAGAAACTGGCTGAAATCATGACGAAAGTGACGAGTGCGAGCCGAAAAATGGGATGAGCCATAAGTCGAGCACCTTAGAACGGAGATACGCGACTGCCAGAAATTTCACTTGATCGGCCCCTTCATCACCGCCGCACCGCCAAAGGGGAGAGGAAGAGGAAGCGGAAGCGACGTTACAGCCCGGCGGGATGGCGTGCTTCGAAACCGAAAGGAGCGCGCGGGATCGGTCGCCAGCGGGGAGCCCACCGGCGGGACGAATTATAGGGGGTGGTGTCGAGCCGAAGGCCGGCGATCACCGCGAAGCTGTGGCCGTTCCGAGCATAAACGGTGATCCACTTGCCGCGTCCGCGACTTCCATACTTCCGAAATTCCTTGGAACTCATCGGGGATGGAACAAGCCCCGCGGCGCCCAGGGCATACGACACAGTGCCGGAGCAGTCGTAGCCGCTGTCTTTGAACGAACGATGACCGCCCCCAAAACGGTACGGCTTCGAGCGAAGCTCATTCGCCGCCCAAATGGCGCGCTTCACCGCGAGAGGCGCATCCGCGGGCGCGGCGGCCACTCCACCGCGAAGTCGCGCCTGTTTGCCCGGAACGGTGGGTCCCGCCGAAGGAAACGGGCTGGCCAAACCGCCCTGGATCAGAAGTGCCAAAACCGCTCCGCCAAATAATGTCTTTCGCCCAAATGTTCTCACGATGCCTAAATCAGCGTTTGCTATGCCAGAGGGGTGTCTCAAAAAATCGGCGACAGGTATAGCACAAAATTTTCGCAATGCATTGGAGCCCAGCGTGGCAGCCGCCCCCTGTAAACGCAATCGAGGCGAGCCGCAAGCTCGCGATGCGATCAATTCTGTTGTTGCTGGAGCGCCGCCACTTTTTCCTCAGCGCGGCTGACCTCCGATTTTCTCCCGCTCCCCAAGGCCAGGAGTTTTTTCTGCCGGCTGAGATTCAAGCGCGCGGCGTCGAGCTCGGCTTTTTCCCGCCGCGAGGCCGCCGAGGCCGCTTCATTGGCGGCCAGGGCCAGCGCAGCCTGGACGATCTCCAATTCACTTTGAGGAATTTCCCGCGCGTCGAACCGGAGTTGTTGGGCCGCGACGTTTTGCCGGGCGACTTCGAGCCGGGCATTCGCCAGCTCGGCTTCCAAACGCACAACCTTCAAGACGCGATTTTCCGCGTCGACTTTTGCGATCACGCCGCTCCGGAAGAGCCGCTCCCCGGCCGTGGCACTTTTCTTCGCCTTTTCGAGCGCGATCTGGACCCGTTCCGGATCAAGGTCCGCGGCGATGCCCGGGGTTGATTGCACCGGCCCCCGGGTCGGAGTTTCCTGGATGAGCAAAGGTGGCTCGATGTCGAGCGGCTCGCTCGGATCCTGGGGCAATTCCTCTTCCGCGAGCAAGGATGCCGCCAGAAAACCACCGAGAAGGAAGGCGAAGCGACGCACCATCGCGGCAGATTATCACAGCTTACTGGCGACCGGCTAGTGAAAGAGCGCGGTAAGACGGCCCAATAATTGATTCGTCCTTTCGATCGCACGAAGCGCGAAAATGGGAGCAGTCTCGATTCATTCTGGATGACTTTTGATGACCGGGGAGAAACGGGCGGCGGAAATAAGCGGACGCGCAAGCTGCATTTGTCGGATTTGTTGCGAGGCCCGTTCGATATCAAGTCGGTCGCTCTGACGGGTCTGTTCGTGCTCGCGGTGTTTTACACCATGTATTTCATGCGCGCGATGCTGTTGCCGCTGGTCCTGGCGTTGCTGCTCAGCTATCTGCTCGCTCCTCTCGTCAGGCTGCTCGGACGCATTCGGATAAATGCGGCCATCGGCGCGGCCATCGTCCTTCTTTCGCTCGTCGGATTGCTAATCTATAGCGTTTCCCGTCTGGCCGGGCCGGCAGCGGACTGGCTGGAAAAAGCCCCTTACAGTTTGCACCAGCTCGAGCAAAAGATTTTGCCGCTGAAGAAACCGATGGAAAAGGTCGCGCAGGCCAGCGGGGAGATCGAGAAACTGACGACTACCACCGAACCGCAGGCGCAGACGGTGGTCGTTAAACGCAACGCGCTCGCTGAATCCTTTGTCACCCAGACCCCGGAATTTATCGCGAGCGCCGTCGTCATGTTGATTCTGCTCTATTTTCTTCTCGCCTACGACGGCGTCTTTCTCACCAAGATCGTAAAGGCGATCCCGCGTTTGGCGGACAAGAAACGCGCGGTGTCGATGGTGCGCGAGATCGAGATGCAGATTTCGCGTTATCTCTTAACCATCACCCTGATCAATATCGGGCTTGGCGTCGCCGTGGGGACAACGGTGCACCTGCTGGGTCTGCGCAACCCGATCATGTGGGGTGTGCTGGTCGCGACGCTGAACTTTATCCCGTACCTGGGCGCGCTCACCGGCATTATCTGCATGACGCTCGGCGCGGTCTTGAGCTTCGACAGCCTCGGCTATGCCCTGATCTTCCCCGCGAGTTACCTGATCATCGCAACCTTGGAAGGAAACTTCATCACGCCGCTGGTCTTGGGCCGTTCGCTTACGCTCAATCCGGTGGTGATTCTGATCGCGCTGGCCTTCTGGGGCTGGATGTGGGGGATTTCCGGGATGATCCTCGCCGTGCCGATCCTGGCAACGTTTAAGATATTTTGCGATCACATTGAACCGATGAAGCCGATCGGGGAATTCCTGAGCTGAATTCAGGTCTCGCCGGTTATTTTCGACTATAAAGATCGAAGGGCCCGTGTTTGGCGCGGAGTTCAAAGTTGGATTGAACAATTTGGTTTGGGGTTTCAGGTCCGAAGCGGGAGGACGCGTTCGGCTCGTTCCAATCGTCCAATCCATGATCGAGGATGAGCCAGTCGGCCGTGGCCAGATCGGCGCTTAATCTCGATCCAGGCCGGTTGGCCGAGAGCGGATTCATTTCCAGAAAGTAGGTCGCGGGGGTCAGCTGCGGCAGGAGATGATAAATAAAGGTGTCGTTGTAGTTGGTTCGCCGCAGGTCTGCCGGGCCGACGAAGAGACGCTGACCCGGTGAGGCCAGGCTCGTGATCTTTTCAAGAAGCGCACCCGTTTCATGAGCCACTGAAATCGACTCCACCGGAAATCGGCGCCCCTTCTCCTCGAGGAAAACCATGTCGTCTTTCCTGGAGCGTCCGCCCAGCCCGATGGCGTGGCGAACGACGGGGACGATTTCAGGCGCCAATCCCAGCGCCACGAGCAAAGTGACCGCGACGAAGAGGAGGGGCCGGCTGGATGAAGGCGGCGTGGCGCTCCACCGATCGGCGATGATGGCCAGCGCAACTGGAAGCAAAGCCAGGGAAAGGAAGCAGCAGAGGGTGACGTGCCCGCTATCCATTCGCTGCAACGCCTGATGGGTTGTGCCCAGCGAAAAAATCGCCGCGGCCGCAAAAAGGCGATTGGACCACACGCTCTTGTCTTTGCTCAGGGCCAGAAAACCCGCGACCAGACTGGCCGCCGAGGCGATGACGTGGAAAACCAACAGGTAGATGACGTAAGGCGGAAGAGAGGACCAGGGGAGTTTCCGGGCCGGATTGGTGACGATAACCGGGTAGAGAAGCAGATTGTCGAAGACGTTCCGGAAACCGGCGAAACAGATCAAAATGAGCATGGGAGCCAACCCCAGCCCGAATCCGAGGAGATAGTCCCACCGGATTTTGCGAGGCTGAAAAAACAGCAGGAGGCCGGCGGAAAACATCACGGCCGGCGTGAGGTCGGGCCTGAACAGCAAGGCCGCGGCGCCGAGGACTCCAGCGAAAAAAATCTGCCTGGAACTCGGGGTGGCAGCCGCGAGAAAGAGCGACCCGAGCGCGCACGCCAGGCCCCCGAGCCAGGGGGATGGAGCCAATCCCGTCAGCAAAAGGAAGCAGTGGGCGATAAAGACCGAGCCGAGGGCGAGGACCGGGCCGCGCGGCCGGACGATGCAGAAAATCGCCGCCAGGATCGCGAGGTGATAAAGGAGTCCCACCGTTCGCGCGACAAAGATCCCCGGTTGGAAAACGGCGTAAACGCCCGCCAGCAGATAGACGTTCGCCGGCCCATAGAAAGTTTCGAAATCCCGGTAAGGCAACCAACCCTTTAGAATGAGCTCCGGATAAAGGAGCAGCGCGCCGTCATCCATGCGCTGGGCCACCGCCTCATATCCAGGCGCTGCGGTCGCCACGATCAGGAGCAGCGCGATGGTCGCAATGGCGAAGGTGCGCCGGCTTCGTGGCAAGCTCAACATACTCGGCGCCCGCTTCTACGATGGATTCGGAAAGTTTGCCAGACTCCTTTTGGTTTTGGGTGGGACTGCATTTTTCGCCCAGTCCGGCGCCCCCTCCGCAGCGGTGGCTGGAGAGAAAGACAGCCGGAATTCTCCCCTGTTGGAATGCGCTTTGCTGAGCAGAAGAGGGAGGAGCATTTGCAACGGCGAACGAAACGGATTTCAGCGACGTCACTGTTCGCGATCTTATGGATCGCGACGGTGGCATTTGGCCTTCAGACGTTGTTCCAATACGAGAACACTCCAGGCCGCGTCGGGGCGCTGCCACGGGCCTGGCCGGCATCGCAAATCGAACGGTCAGGCGACCGTCCGACGTTGATCATGGTCGCGCATCCGCGTTGCCCCTGCACGAGGGCCAGCGTGAGTGAGTTGGCGCAGATCATGGCGCGCCTTCAGGGAAAAATTGCGGCCTACGTTCTCCTGGTTAAGCCGAAGGAGGCCGGCCGCGATTGGGAGGAGACCGATCTGGTGCGCAGTGCCGAGGCGATTCCCGGGGTAAAGGTCCTCCTCGATCCGGATGGCGTGGAAGCGCGCCGCTTCGGCGCGGAGACATCCGGCCACACGCAGCTTTTTGGAGCGGACGGACGGCTGCTGTTTAGCGGAGGAATCACGGCCTCCCGCGGACACGCCGGGGACAATGCCGGGGAGAGCGCGATTCTCGCTCTCGTAAATAACCAAACGCCGCCTCAAACCGAGACGCTGGTTTTCGGCTGCGCGCTGGCAAACCGCAGCGAAACGGGGCCCACCGCATTATGTTTGAAGTGAGTCGCGCCGCCGGCGGCGTCAACTATTCCGTCGAGCGCTCTGACGAGCTCTTCGAGCAGCATCGGCAGGAAATCTACCGAAGCACGGATCGGTTGTTCGCGAGGCTGATGTTCTTCCAGTGGATTTTTGGAATTATCATCGCGTTTTTCGTCGCGCCTTTCACCTGGGAGGGCCAATCAAGCCAGGTCCACGTCCACATCTGGGGAGCGATTTTCCTGGGCGGCGCCATCAGCATCTTTCCTATCTGGCTCACGCGTGTTTCGCCCGGCGCAACCATCAACCGCTACGTCATCGCCGTCGCCCAGATGCTGATGTCGGCTTTGCTGATATCGCTCACGGGGGGACGCATCGAAACGCATTTCCACGTTTTCGGTTCGCTGGTCATTCTCTCGTTCTACCGGGATTGGCGAGTGCTCATTCCCGCCACCATCGTCGTGGCGCTCGACCATTTCCTGCGCGGAATCTACCTGCCCTACTCGGTCTATGGCGTGCTCACGGCCAGCCCGCTGCGATCCCTCGAGCACGCGGGCTGGGTGATTTTCGAAGATGTTTTTCTCGTTATTTCGTGCCTGCGCAGCATCCGGGAAATGCGCTCGATCGCGAACCGGACGGCCGCGCTCGAGGCGAGCGAGCAAGGCTTCCGTCAGATCTTCGAGGATGCGCCCATTGGCATGGCGGTGGTGGGCCTGGACGAAAGCTTCAACCAGGTAAACACGACGCTCTGCCAGATGGTGGGATATTCGGAGCGCGAGCTCACGCAATGCACCACGGTGGACATCACGTTCGAGGATGATATCCCGCAGGGGAAACAAAATGCGGAAGAGCTGCTGACCGGAGGCCCGCGCTCGTCGGTGGAAAGGAGATATATCCGCAAGGATGGCGAAGTGCTCTGGATTACCCGCACCGCCTGCCTCATGCGGGACGTCGATGGGCAGCCGCGCAACTTCCTCATCATGGTGGAAGACATCTCCGAGCGGAAGCAGGCTGAAAAGGCGTTGTGCGAAAGCAAACGCGAGTTGGAGGCCGCGCACCACGCGAACCAACTGATCATGGACAACTCTCTGGACGTGATCTGCTCCATAGATGAGTGGGGCCGCTTTATCAGCGTCAGCGCGGCCTTCGAACAGTTGTGGGGTTATACTCCGGCTGAATTGGTGGGCCGGCCGTACGCCGAATTCATTTACCCCGACGATCGGGCGCTGACCAATGAGGTTTCGGAGCTCCTGAAGATGGACGGAAAGATCTCGGATTTCGTTAATCGTTATATCCGGAAGGACGGAACGCTCGTCGACGTGCTTTGGTCAGCTTCCTGGTCGGAGGCGGACAAGATCATGTTCTGTGTGGCGCACAACGTAACCGAACGCGCCCGGATTGAGAAGGAACTCCGCGAGGCCAAGGAGGAGGCGGACCGCGCCAATCACGCCAAGAGCGAATTTCTCTCCCGAATGAGCCACGAATTGCGGACGCCGCTCAACGCGATTCTCGGGTTTGGGCAGCTCTTGGAAAGACAAAACCCAACGGAGGCCCAGCGCACCCGCGTCACTCACATCATTAATGCCGGTCGTCACCTGCTCAATCTCATTAACGAAGTGCTCGACATCAGCCGGGTCGAGACGGGCAATTTACAGTTGTCCCTCGAGCCTGTTTGCGTGGCGGAGGCTTTGGAAGAAGCGCTTAGCCTCATGCGCCCTCTGGCCGCGGAGCGCGGCATCGAGTTGCGAACGCCGACGTTGCTGGAGCCGGCCGATTATGTCATGGCCGATCGGCAGCGGCTTCAACAAGTGCTGCTCAACCTGCTCACCAACGCCGTTAAGTACACACCGCTCGACGGCAGGGTGACCGTTTCATCCAGCACCATCGGCACCGGTTCGATCCGCATCGCGATTAGCGATACGGGAGCCGGCATCTCCTCCGAAAAGCTGGCCCGATTGTTTACGCCATTCGATCGCCTGGGCGCGGAGCAGACCGGAGTGGAAGGGACGGGACTTGGCCTGGCGCTCTGTCAGCGCCTGATTCACGCCATGGACGGGTCGATCGGGGTCGACAGTACTGTCGGCAACGGCAGTATGTTTTGGGTGGAGCTGGCTCGGGCCGAATCTCCGTTCGAGCGTGTGGACCTGGCGCAACGCAACGTCTCCCACCCTCAAAACGGCTCCGAGGCGATCCAGCGCACCATTCTCTATGTCGAGGACAACCTCTCCAATCTCACGCTGATCGAGCAAATGCTGGCCGACCAGTCCCACATCAGGCTCATCACCGCGATGCAGGGCAAGCTGGGCATCGCGCTGGCCCGTCAACATTCCCCCGATTTGATCCTGCTGGACCTGCACCTGCCCGATCTGCCGGGCTGGGAGGTGCTCTCGTGCTTGCAACGCGAGAAAGCCACGCGCGACATCCCAGTGGTCATCATCAGCGCCGACGCCACCTCGCGCCAGATCAAGCGCCTGATGGCGGCGGGCGCCAGCGGCTACCTCACCAAACCGCTCGATATGCAGGAATTCTTTCGAGTCCTCAACGAGACTGCCGCGCCCCGTCTGGCCGCGTAGCTGGAAAAATGGAAAGCTCCACGCCGGCGATTGGCTCCAACCTCCACCCGCAGAACGCGTGGCGGGGCGATACGAGGACGTTTGCAAGAATGAAAATCCTCATTGTCGACGACGAACCTCTCAACGTGGCGCTCCTGGAGGACATGCTCTCCGAGGCAGGTTACAAACAACTGAGGTCCGTCACGGATTCTCGCCTGGCCCTCGAAGTCTGCGACAATTTCGCGCCCGATGTGATCCTCCTCGATCTGATGATGCCGCACGTAGGTGGACTCGAGATTCTTCATTCCCTGCGCTCGGCCGGCGGCGAAGTCTTTCTCCCGGTGATCGTCCTCACGGCCGATGCGAACGAGGAAACCAAGCGCGCCGCGCTGGGCGCCGGTGCGACCGATTTCTTGCTCAAACCGCTCAACCACCTGGAGGTCCTTCTGCGCCTCGCCAATCTCCTCGAGATGCGGCGTCTTCACGTCCAGCTGGATACGCAACGCGCCGCCTTGGAAGACGCCCTGCGCGAACGCAGTCTGGAGCTTCGCGAGGCGCATTTGCATCTCGAAACCGCACGGGCATAGGCGAACGCTGGTCCGGCGATGGGGCCAAAATGAAGCGGCGCGGCGGAAGTTTGGCCTTGCGAGGAGGGGCGGTCGCTCATCTCCGTCCCGTTGATATGGCTGTGGATTAGGAGGCGGGAGGAACCTTATTTTCCGCTTTTTTTCTTTTTGCGGGATCCGTATTTGACGGAACGATGCTCGGCCTTCGTTACCGACGCCTTGTCCTTCTTTTCGTTCATTCGAAGCTTGGCCTGCATCCCCGCTTCTTTGTAAAGGACCTCACGGATCGCGGCCGATTTATTCCCGCAATGTTTTTGATCGGCGAGCGCCTGGAGAGCCCGGTCGAGGGCAACGGGAAGGGTGATCGTGATTGCCGTCGATTCCTTGTCTCGCACGCCGCCGACCGTGTCATACCGAATATGACACGGCAAGAAAATTCCGTGTTGACATTGTGTATGATACAATAATACACATGGCTCATGCCCAGAACGAAACTGCCAAGAGGCAGTGTCCCGGTGACGTTCCGCCTCCCCCAACAGGTCCGAAAGATTCTAATCGTCAAAGCGCGGCGCGAGGAGATTAGCTTTTCCGAATTGGTCCGTCGCGCCTTGAACCGCGAGATCAAGACCGCCCGGATCGCAAACGCCGGTAAATGAGCGCGTATTGCCTTGCATTCCGGGGCGCCAATCGGCTTCACTGTATTCCCTTCGACCTCCTCCTCCCAGACATGAAATCACGCTCGCTCTTGTCAGTACGTTTCGGCCCGGGCCACCTTCATTTCCTGCAAGTAATTGACCACCCGCGAGCCAACAACCCCATATGATAAGACTCCTTCTTCGACGATGCCTTCTGCTCCCGTTCGTTTTTTGTCTGTGCGTGGCAAGTGTCTTTGCGCAAGGGCCGGTCATGACCCCGCCCCCGGTGGCCGGCTTTTCGACCGCGCCTCCACCACCTCCCAATTCATTGCCAGCTCCGGTGCTGGAATGGGAACCGTTGCCGCCGTCCCCGTCGGGAGGGGGATCTAGCCCTGTTCCACTGCCGGTGGCCTTGTTCGTGGCGGCGCCGCCCCCCGCCCCGGCGCAGCCGCTGCCGGCTCCTCCGCCTGTCGTCCCATTTGTGGGTAGTCCGCCTGACCCGGCGGAGTTCGAGTTGGCCAAGCCCCGGTTTGAAGTCTGGCGCAGCGGCGCGGAGACGCCCGAGATCCCGACGCAAATCAAAGATGGCTGGCACAGCACGTTAATCACGAGCGGCAATCCCATCACGGTTCGGCTGCTTTTCGATCCTTCGCTGACCGGGACGCCCTTATCGGTTACGCCGGATAAAGGGGTCCTAATGACGCCGACCCAGGGCGTTCACATCGGCCCCTCGGGGGAATGCTTGTTTGCGGTCGATCTCGAGAGCGGCCAGGAAGAAAGCCAGATCAGCTTTTATTCCATGAAAATCAACACCGTCCTTCGCCTGACTACCGCAAGCGAAGAAGTGATCCAGCTCCTGGCCACCCCCTAATTCTCCAGTGAAAAAACTTACTCTTTTTCCACTGGCTCTCGGGCTCATTCTTGCGCTCGGGATCGTCCCCTGCCGCGGCCAAACTGAAAACTCGACGAATCCAGAACCCGAAGATCCAAGCGGCAACGCCGGCACGGTAAAGAGCACCGTCGAAACAGGCGGTAGCTACAACGCATACAATGGCAACGCGAGCCGATCGATCACTGATTTACAGGTGCCGGGAGCGCCTGGGGTCTATGGCCTGGACTTTACCCGGCATTGGAACTCAACCGACCCGGCGTTTAGCCCCTTTGGGTCGCCTGGGCCCCGGCCTTTTGGCAATGGGGGCTGGACGCACTCGTGGAATTGGTCGGCCTCGCCCGACGTTGAGACGCTGTCTTGCGATGGGGAGGGGCCTCCTTGTGAGGGTGGCTATTACTTTACGAAGATCCATATCATTAACATAGAATATCCGGATGGGCGCACGGCCAGATTCTCTTTTTCCCGCACCAACTTTGACTCGCCTGACGGCTCGCCCGAGCCCTATCCACCCACCATGCCGGCGGCGATTAGCGTCGACGATCATCTGGCAGGAATGGACCCTACTGGAGACTTTTTCTGGCTGTACACGGCGGATGGCGGTTCGGTGTTTTTTAGATGGTTTGATTCGGGTTATCGCGCCACCCAGGTCGTTGACCCTCATGGCCTGTCCACTTACCTGACTTATGAGAACAATGGGTACGGAGATCGACTGACGCGGGTGGCAGGACCCGATGGCCGCTCCCTCTTCCTCGAGTACGGAGCCTTGGGCGACAACCCCTCGGCCGTGATCAGCAAAGTTGGCTGGGGCGTGACCCTGGGCAGCTATCTTCAGACGGTGGAATACGACTATTCGCATTATTCCATCGCCGATCCGGCCAATGGCGTGCCCTATAACTGGTATGCGCTCACCGGAGTGAAGTACATGGATGACGTCAATGCTGGCCAACTCGTCCGGGCCACTTACACCTACACCCCAGTCGCGACCCACGACACTGACGACACACCGGGCACTCCCAGTCCCCAGGGCCGAGGTCCGCTTCTGACGACTGCGGACGACCCTCGCTTTGAGGGGGCGATGACCCGCATCCGATATGTTTTCCGGGGCGGACCGGGAGGGGAGCCCTTTTGTCAATCAGTCAATCCGATACCCGCGCCCGGAAACATCGGACCGAGCATGATGTATGCGCCTTTCCCCGTGCAAAAGGAAGTAAGCCTGGATACCGGGGCGGTGGTGTCGGAACTCTACATCCCTTGCAATGGCATGCCGGACACCGGCATGCGAATCGAAACGCGCGGCGCAGGTGGAGCGCGCATGTTTCAATTCGGCAAGAAAGGCGGTCTGGAACCCGGGACGCAGTATGAGGAGCTTCCTAACGGTGGCGACCGGTGGATTCCGCCGGAGGCCGATCCCGGCAGTGGCGCCTGGGGCTACAACGCCGGATTTGAAATAACCAGGCTGACGGACTTTGCCGACAACCCGAATCCGGCGACGATGCCGACTGATTTTCACCACAACTTTGGCGTGAAACGGTGGCGCAGCTTCGACGCCCGCGGCATCCTAACGGAGTACAAGTATCAAACGGGCTTGGATTTCACCGGCCCGTCTGGCAATGGCCGGGTCAAAGAGGTGTGGCATCGGCATCCCGGCGATGGCACCAAGCGGACCTATCACTGGGACAATCCATCTGGGCTGCGCGACGCCATCCGTATTCCCAACACCTATCACCATTGGCTTTTCGGCCAGACCGACGAGCGTAATAATACCACGACCTACACGCGCGACAGCTTGATGCGTGTCACTCAGATCTCTTACTTTGATAACGGGAGCAATCAGGTCGCGTTCGAAAGCTTTACCTACAATGATTTTAACCAGGTGACGAGCCACAGGCTCCCCAGCGGGGCCGTGAAATACTTTGATTATAACGGCAGTTTCCTGTGGAGGGAGTGGAATACCGTGGACACCATCGCGGAGGCCACAATTTACACTCCGGATAATTTTGGCCGTGTCGCGACCGCTCAGAACGCCCGGGCGCGTGCGGCGGGTGCGCCTTACAGCGCGTGGATGGAATACAATTCCCGCCACCAGGTGACCAAAGTCCATTACCCCTCCACAGGCGGCAGCAACGATCCGACCGTCACTTATGAGTACGACAAATACGGCAATTGCACCGCCATCACCAACGAGTTGGGCTATCGCAGCACCTACACTTACGACCCGTACGGGCGCTGCTTGAGCTATACCGAGCCGGTCAACGCCCCGGCCTGCGGGGGGAGCAGCGTGGCCAGCCGCACTTGGGAGTGGACCTACGAACGCATCCTGAGCAATAACGTCACGGCGCGGGACGCGTCCACTCACACTTCCAATAAATGGCGTTCGCAGATCGAGCCGGCCTACAACGCTGCGGGCGATCGCCGGGCCACCTTCCGAAATTATGATTATAACGACCGTATGGTCTTCGAGTTTATCGGCGCGATTGTCCCGGCCGGAGGTGGCTTGAATTTCGGCCACGGCGCGTTTCACCAGTACGAGTACGATGCCAACGGCAACAAGACGAAGTACACCGACCCGCACGGCCGCGTGACCGATTACGTCTACGACCATCGCAACCGGGTCATCACCACGACCGAGACCAAGCGACCCGACCAGACGGTCAATCAAGTCACCGTTACCGATTATAACGCGACTGGAAACAAGACTTTGGTCCGATTCCCCGACGGCGAGACGCAGCAATGGCTTTATCACGATCCCTTCGGGCAGCCGCGGCACTTTGTTGATGAGCGAGGCAACACCACCTACCTGGATTATTGGCCGTGGGGTCCGATGAAAAAATTGGCGGCGGTGACCACGCGCCGGACCAGGGATGGCAGCGCGGGCACGGAAGACCAGCGGACGAGCTTTTATTTCGACGGGCTGGGACGGCCTCAGCAGACGCATTTCCCCGATCAGTCCACGGGGATTACCCTCTACGACCTCGGCCAGGTCAAGACCTGGAAGACACGCAAGGACGCGCTCAAGACGATCACCGGGTACGACGCGCGGGGCCGGGAAACCGCCCACACCTGGGACGACGGAACGCCGGGGGTCACCCGCATTTGGGACGATGCCAACCGGCTGATGATCCTGGCCAACAGCGTCGCGTCGATCGACTATAGTTACGACCAGGCCGGGCAGGTGCGGGCGGAAGGCACCGCAATCATGGGTGGAACGGGACAGGCTGCGTCGGGGCGCAAGCAAGTAAGCTATTGCCGCTATCCCAATGGCGAGGTCTCCCGGATAACTTATCCCAACGGGCTGGCCGTGCAGCGCACTTACACCGCGCGAGGGCAGTTGGAGAGCGTGAACTGGAGCGGAGCGAGCGGGGCCAGCGTCAATTACACTTATTTCCCGGACGGGAAAGTGAGCGAGCAGCATTACGGGAACGGGGTCCACACCGGTTTCGATTACGATGCGCGGGGTTTTACCAGAGTGGTGCATCATCAATCTCCCTACGGGAACATCTCCCACCGGACCTACTGGCGGGATGATCGCGACCGGATCATCGGGTGGCAGAAGAGCGGCCCGGGGGGAATGAACCCGAAGGAGAACGGGCGGGGCGATCGCTACCAGTATGATGACGAAGGGCAGTTGAAGCTGGCCTCCTATGAGGTGGAGAACCCGCAGGGGGGCGGGACCAGTCCGCTGCGCACCGACATCTTCACCTACGACGAGCTGGGCAACCGGATGGGAACGGAAAACCACGTGGCGAGCCGTGGGTGGCTGGAGTTCAAGCGGCGAAACAACGGGCTCAACCAGTATGGGGAGTGGTATTCGATCATCCACCACGACGACCACTTCGAGCCGAACGAACCGGGGAAGGCCAATGGAGTGTTGATGATGGAGGGATGGATCGGGGCGAGCTTTAACGCGCTCAACCAGCCGATCGCCATGTATAGCGGGAGCACGCCACCCGGGCAGTTCCTCTGGTTTGGGTACGATCCGCTGGGGCGGTGCGTGAAGCGCTGGCTGGCGCCCGACTCGGGGGAGTCCCCGGAGCCCGAAGGCGGGTACGCGCCCGGGGCCCAGAATCCGGTCGCGACCTATCTGTATTACGACGGCTGGAACCTGGTGCAGGAAGGGACCGCGCCGAACAGCCCGACGCGGCTCTACGTGCACGGGGGCCGGGTGGACGAAGTGGTGGCGCAAATCAACCCGGAGAACAACACACTGCGCTACTTCCAGTATGACGCGCGGGGGCATTGCACCTTCCAGACCGACACTTCCGGGCAGATCATGGAGCAATACGAGTATGACGCGTTTGGGCTGCCCTATTTCTTCGATGGCTCGGGCCACCCCACCACGCTGGCGAACGGCCAGCCCGGCTCACTGTGGGGCAACCGAATTCTGTTCACGGGGCGAGAATACCTGAGCGATATGCGGATCTACGATTTCCGCAATCGCGTGTATCACCCGGAGCTGGGCCGCTTCCTCCAGCCTGATCCGATTCAGTTCGAGGCGGGAGATTACAACCTCTATCGCTATTGCCACAATGATCCAATTAACAAATCCGATCCGATGGGGTTGGCACCGGACGTTGAGACGCCCGATTGGGTTGCTGACGGGCTTGCGAGCGTTGGTCGAGCTATCGCCGCGCAGCTTCAAAGCGCATACCGGGAAGACCCGGTTGGATTCGTCGTTACCGCTGCGACTATGGGCCGAGGCAGTGGAATCCGCGTCCCACGCGGTCTCAAACTTGTACCCGAAAAGATTGTCGCGCCGCCTGCGAAACCGGGTAAAGCGCCGACCGGTGACGATGGGCATCCGGTCGAGATTCATCACGAGGGTGGTAAGGCAAAGGGTCCCTTCCGTGAGATGACCCGAAGCGATCATCGGCTCGGAGACAACTACAAGAAGAATCATCCCGACAAGAAGCCTTCAGAAGTTAACAGAAAAACGTTTGATAAAGACAGGAAGGAATATTGGAAAGAGGAGGTGAAGAGAGGGCGATTCCGCGAGGGAAGCTGATTTGTTATGAAGTTTTTTTCCTTCTCCCATCAGAGCGGCGTTAAGGTCGTCTTCGAAGACAATGACCGATGCGCGTATGCCTACTTTCTGAACGAAAGTGGACAAATCCTCGGAGACGTTTGGATCTACAATTCTGACTTCACACCCGATCATCGGGAATGGGAAGGTGACTCGGAACCGCCCTTTCGGAACGCCTCACAGTACGTCCAAAATCATCCGTTCCCACGGGTCCAAAGCGAGGATGAGATCGCGGTTTCCTTTGAATTCGAATCCGAAGCCGCGGATCAACTCATCGTTTCGATCTACATCCGGGAAACGTTAACTGCCATGCTAAAGGCGAACGCTCGTCCGGGCTGGTCGGCGAATGCGCGGATTGACGGCCCTCTTGCCCTGCGACTCGACCCGGCGTCATCGCCCAAGGCTGCGGGCGAGCTTTAACGCGCTCAACCAGCCGATAGCGATGTATAGCGGAAGCACGCCGCCGGGGAAGTTTGTCTGGTTTGGGTATGATCCGCTGGGGCGGTGCGTGAAGCGCTGGCTGGCGCCCGACAACGGGGAGTCCCCGGAGCCTGAAGGCGGGTATGCGCCCGGGACCCCGAACCCGGTGGCGACGTATCTGTATTATGACGGCTGGAACCTGGTGCAGGAAGGGACCGCGCCGAACAGCCCGACGCGGCTCTACGTGCACGGGGGCCGGGTGGACGAAGTGGTGGCGCAAATCAACCCGGAGAACAACACACTGCGCTGCTTCCAGTATGACGCGCAGGGGCATTGCACCTTCCAGACCGACACTTCCGGGCAGATCATGGAGCAATACGAGTATGACGCCTTTGGGCTGCCCTATTTCTTCGATGGCTCGGGCCACCCCACCACGCTGGCGAACGGCCAGCCCGGCTCACTGTTGGGCAACCGGATTCTGTTTACGGGCCGGGAATACCTGAGCGACATGCGGATTTACGACTTCCGCAACCGCGTCTATCACCCGGAGCTGGGCCGCTTCCTTCAACCCGATCCGAAACACTTCGAGGCCGGTGATTACAACCTCTACCGGTATTGCCACAATGATCCAATTAACAAGACGGATCCGATGGGGCTGGCACCTGGGGACCCGTACGCAACGCGCGACGCAGCAGCAACTGATGCGATGACCGACATTGCTAGAATATCAGTCCAAAAGGACCTTGAATTTGGAGGAGAACTATACCTAAGAGAAGATGGTAAGTTTTCTTACACGGCTCCGCGCGAGGGGGGACAACACAATAGTCCGATGTTAAAGAAAATTCCGAATTACGAAGGGTACTATCACAGTCATGGCAAGGAAAGTGGACCTAAATACGATGGTGAAAATTTTTCGGGTAAGCCAAATGACCATCTGGACAAGAAATCGGACAAGAAACTTGCTGATGACACCCAAAAACCCGGTTACCTGGTGACTCCGAGCGGCGAGATGAAGCGATACGATCCTGACCCGGACAAGCAGCGGAATGGACCGGTAACGACGCTGGGGAAATTGAAAATGGAAAAAAATAAATGAGAACCTTAATAGGATTAGGGTGCGTGATTGTTTGGGCTGTAGCCTGCGCGCCAGCCGTTAGAGTGCATTCTTACTATCCGCCGAACGGATATGTCCCCAATGAGGAGACGGCAATCCGCATAGCTGAAGCGGTATGGCTGCCAATCTACGGACGCGAGGTCGTTTCAAAAGAGAAACCCTTTGTCGCGGAATTGCGGAATGGTGTGTGGATTGTGTCTGGTTCCTTGCCGAAAGCGCCGGAAGGATTTGAAATGATCGGTGGGACACTGGAGATCGAAATTTCAAAAAGCGACGGACGCATTCTGAGAGTTAGCCACGGTGAATAAGAAACCGCCGGCTCGGGGATCCGCTGGGGCGGTGCGTGAAGCGCTGGCTGGCGACCGCGCCGAACAGCCCGACACGGCTCTACGTGCACGGGGGGCCGGGTGGACGAGGGTGGTGGCGCAAATCACCCCACAGGACAACACGCTGCGCTACTTCCAGTATGACGCGGGGGCATTGCGTGTTCTAGACCGACACGACCGGGCAAATCGAGGAGCAGTACGAGTATGACGCTTTTGGGCTGCCGTATTTCTTTGATGGCTTGGGCAACGAGACGTGGGTGAACGGCCAGCCCGGTTCATCGTGGAGGAACCGGATTCTGTTTGCCGGCCGGGAATACCTCAGCGACATGCGGATTTACGATTTCCGTCATCGCGTCTATCACCCCGAGCTGGGCCGTTTTCTCCAGCCCGACCCGATTCAATGATCCGATCAACAAGACCGATGCGATGGGATTATATGACAAATGCATTTGCAGCGGAGCCAAGAAAGCATCAGAAAGGCTTTCATGGAAGTCGACGACGGATGCACGTATGACGTGGTGATTATCGGCGGAGCTCTTTCGGGAGCTGCCACCGCCACTCTCCTGCTTCGGCAGAATCCCGGGATTCGCGTCCTGATCGTGGAAAAATCCGCGCGACTCCTGCGTCGGGTGGGGGAAGCGACCGTCGAGGTCAGCGCCTACTTTATGGGGCACATCCTGGGACTGACGCAGTATCTGAACGAGCACCATCTTATCAAACAGGGGTTGCGTTTCTATTTCACCAATGACGAGGTGAAAAACCTCGAGGAGTCGAGTGAAGTGGGCGGGCGTTACCAGGTCCGGCTTCCCTCCTACCAGCTCGACCGGTCGACCTTCGACGAAGAAATGCTTCGCCGGGCCTGTGCGGCCGGCGCCCATCTGCTGCGGCCCGCGAGCGTGATCGACGTGCAGCTTTCGGACGGGCAGGAGCAGACGGTCGTTCTCAAGAACGGCGCGGGGTCGAAAACAGTCCGCGCGCGCTGGGTCGTCGATGCTTCCGGCGTAGGTGCGTTGCTGGCGCGGAAAGAGGGTTGGTGGAGATCAAACACGGCCCATCCCACGGCCGCCGCCTGGTCGCGCTGGAAGGGAGTAAAGGATTGGGACAGCCCGGAACTGGCCGAGAAATTTCCAAAGTGGGCCGCGGAGGTTTACAGCATCCGGAGCACCGCGACGAACCATATCATTGGCGATGGCTGGTGGTGCTGGTTGATCCCGCTCAAGGGCGGCGACGTCAGTGTGGGTGTCGTGCTGGACCAACGCCTGGTCGACTGGCCGCAGGACAGCCGCGGCATCGGCGAACGATTGAAGGCTTTCCTGATGGAGCACCCGGTCGGGCGGGAGATGCTCGCCGACGCGGAGTTTGACGAAGCCGATGTGCATTGGCGGAAAAACCTCGCGTACTACAGCACCACCTTCGCGGGCGACGGCTTTGTCCTGGTGGGCGATGCCGCCGCATTCATCGATCCATTTTACAGCCCGGGGATGGATTGGATTTCGTTCACGGCCACGAGCGCGGCCGAGTTGATCGCGGCGCAACGGCGCGGCGAACCAATGCGGGAGCGGGTCGAGCGCCATAACCGCGATTTCGCCAACAGCCACCGCTGCTGGTTCGAGGCCATCTACAAAGACAAATACGAGTACATAGGCGAGTTCGATTTGATGGCCATCGCCTTCACTCTGGATCTCGGTTTTTATTATCTGGGCATCGTCTCGCAGCCGTTCAAAATGGGCATCAAGGCGTTGCTGGTGCCGCCGTTCTCGGATCCGCCCTCCCGGCCATTCTTCCATTTCATCCGCGCTTACAATCGCCGGTTCGCCCAAATCGCCCGCCGCCGGCGGCGGATGGGAACGATAGGAAAGACGAATCGCGGCAGGCGTCACCTCATTCCCGGGTTCACTCTGAAACAGACCGACGTTGGGCTCGTGGTGAAAGCAATCGCTAAGTGGATCTGGCTCGAGTGCACCGAAGGATGGCACACCTGGTTCAAACACGAGGCAAGCCAAGCCCAACCGGAAGCCCGCCTGGTTCGAAGTCCGTATTAGGCGAAAAAATGTTCGCCTTTCAACGCGACAAAGTATAAATCCTCGCCCGATGCGAATTTCACCCACCACGCCGGGCCATTGGCTGCGTCTGATCTCTGTTGCGCTCTGCTTGTCTGGATCCGTCGCGCTCGGTCAGCCGCCGTATGGATTGGATAACAGGGACCCGATCGGCCCCTATTTGAACAACGCCATGCCGCCGACCAACGGGGCGTTTCCGGCTCTTCTTTCCGCTACGGGCGCCTTCAGCAATCTCAACACGCTCACTCCATCCACGGGCGTGATCCCGTTCACGGTTAATTCGCCTCTCTGGTCGGACGCGGCGATCAAGACCCGCTGGGTTGCCGTCCCAAATGACGGGCCTCCCTACACGAGCGCCGAACAAATGGCCTTCGTCCCTGTCGGAGAATGGGGCTTTCCGAACGGGACGGTCTTCGTCAAACACTTTGAACTGGTCGTCAACGAAATGACAGGGGCGAGAAAACGTTTGGAGACGCGGTTACTCGTCCGAAGGGAGAACGGAGGGGTTTACGGGGTGACCTACAAATGGCGGCCCGATCATAGTGAAGCGGATTTGTTGCCGGGTGCCCTGGATGAAGACATCCCCATCACGACCAGCTCGGGCGGCCAGCGCATCCAGCGATGGAGTTATCCCAGCCGCGCCCAATGTCTGGAGTGTCATAACAGCCAGGCAAATTTTGTTCTGGGCGTAAAGACGCACCAGATGAACGGCGATTTCACCTATCCGCAAACGGGCCGGACGGACAATCAGTTGCGCACGTTTGCTCATATCGGTCTGCTCGATCCGACGCCGAGTGAGGCCGAAATCCCGACTTTTTTAAAATCGGTCCCCGTGAGCCACCCTACCACCCCTATCCAACATCGGATGCGCTCGTGGATCGATGCCAATTGTTCTCAATGCCACCGGCCCGGCGGCCAGGGGCTGGGGTTCGACGCCCGCTTTTACACGCCCTTGGAAAATCAGGATTTGATGGGGACTTATGTCCGGTTCCGTGACGTCGACGGGTCGCCGCTTTATCAGCGCGACAACGCCCTGGATGAAACGAAAATGCCGCCGCTGGCCAAGAACATGGTGGACGAGACGGCCATGGCTGTCCTGCGCCAGTGGATCGCGAGTCCTCTGGAAATCCTTTCGGTCTATCTTTACCAGGATACGAGCCATCTTGCGGTGAGGTTCAACAGTCATGTGGACCCGGCTACGGCCGTCGTCGCGTCGAATTACACGCTGGTTGCTCCGGACGTGCCCGTCTCCCAGGCCGCAATGAGTTCGGAGCCGGATACCGTCATCCTGACCGTGCCGCCGCTAACACCAAACCAGACCTATTTTTTGAGTACCAGCAACGTTCAGGATACCGCTCTCTCCGCGAACACCATTTTTCCGCAAAGCCAAACGGAATTTCTTGCGCAGGAGATTCCCCCTGTGACGGGCAGCCGCCTGGCGAATATCTCCACGCGTCTCCAGGTGGGGTTGGGTGACGATGTCCTGATCGCCGGATTCATCGCGCGCGGCGCTTCCGCCAAGCGGGTGATGCTTCGCGCGATAGGGCCATCGCTCGGCGCCCTCGGAATCCCGAATCCGCTCATGGATCCGGTCCTCGAATTATACGATCAAACTGGAGCCTTGATCGCAACCAACGACAATTGGGACGCCAATTCCAACGCACAGGAAATTATCGACACCGGCATCCCGCCGACGTCGGCCGATGAATCGGTTATCCTGGCGAGGCTGCCTTCCGACGATAATGGCGTCGCGTACACCGCCGTTCTCCGGGGCGCGGGAAACACCACGGGGGTGGGCGTGCTTGAAGTGTACGATCTCGACCAGGGACTGGGTTCGAAGGTCTTGAATATTTCCACGCGCGGCCGGGTCGACGTGGGAGACAACGTGATGATCGGAGGCGTTATCGTGGCTGGGCAAGGCTCGCAGAGAGTCATTGTCCGCGCGATTGGGCCGTCGCTGCCCGTGGCCGGGAATTTGCCCGACACGACGCTGTCCTTGCACGACGGCAACGGCGCCCTGCTCGTCTTCAATGATAATTGGCGGAGCCATCAGGAAGCAGAAATCATCGCCACCACGATTCCACCTTCGAACGATTTGGAATCGGCCATCGTGGCGCAGCTTCCACCGGCCAATTACACCGCGATCGTGCGGGGTGCGAACAATGCCACGGGGGTCGCGCTCGTGGAACTTTACGCGCTCAACTGACGTCAGCCTTACCCCGAAAGAGGGGATGGCAACCCACGGGTAAGTCGATCCGCCGGTTTCGCGAAATGCTTTCGGACCCGGCGTGTTCCGCGTTGGTCATCGGAGATGAATTATGATTTATTCCGATTCGTCATGCGGGCCTATAGCTCAGCGGTTAGAGCAGGGGACTCATAATCCCTTGGTCCCAGGTTCGAATCCTGGTGGGCCCAAATTCAATTTCGGATCGCGGATTTCGGATTGCGGAAAGAAAGGGGAATTCGACGCCAAATTTGGAGTGGCGAAGTCCTTCGGAGCGAAATTTCCAGGGAAAAAGGCGAGTTTCCCTCGGTAAGCCATTGACAGAACCAGCGAGTATTACCATAATGCGGGCGTGCTGAAAAAATTCATCCCGCAAAGGCCCATGTCGTCGATCGGAGAAGGATCGTTGAGTGCGGGTACTGAGGAGAAAGGGCTCGCTCAGCGCGAAGAACCACGGGCAACACCACCACCAACAATCGATCCTAAAAAATATATGGCTGAACATTCTGGCAAAGACATTCTTTCAAGCGACGTCGAGATCGAAGGCTCGATCAAATTTCAAAAAGAACTCCTCATCGACGGCAAGGTGAAGGGTGAAATCCATTCCGACGGTATCCTGACCATCGGCGAGAATGCCAACATCAACGGGGAAATCAGGACCAAGTCGATCACCGTTTACGGCAAGGTTGTCGGCAATATCACCGTGGGCGAGCGTTGTGAACTCAAATCGCGTTGCACCCTTCAGGGCGACCTGAAAGCGGCCCGCCTCGTGATCGAGGAAGGCGCCACTTTTATCGGCAAATCCGAAGTGACCAGCAGCACCTCGAGCAAGAGCGCCACCCCCGCGGCGCCTAAACCGGAAATCGTCCGGAACGAAGAGCCGGCGACGCCGCCCGCCAAAACGGCCTTCGGCGCCCGCGTCTAAGCAATTCAGCCTCTAGCGACCGCGATCTGTGGCAAAGCCGTCGCCTCTTAAAGTCAATGTGGATTGTCCACATTGCGGCTTTAAGCAGATGGAATATGCAGCGGCGAAGAGCACGATGTGCCGCCAATGCGGCGCGCATTTTGTCCCTTCGGCTCCGAAGCTGGAGGTGCGCCTTCGGCCGAAGGACGAGCAGCCCCTCCCAACCCTGGCCGACCCGTCGCTTTTCCGGAAGCTGGAAGGCTTTTGGAACAAGCACCACAGCTCGCACATCGAGTGTTTCGATTGCAAGGCCACGCAAGAAATCAGCTCCGCCGCCACCTCGACCATTTGCCCCAAGTGCAGCAAACACATCGACCTGCGCGATTACAAGATCACCACGAGTTTCAGCCGTTCGATTCGAACTCACGGCCAGGTTCATCTGACCACGAAAGGTGATCTCAGCAGCAGCAGCGTGACCTGCCGCTCCGCGTTGATCGAAGGTAAATTGCGGGGCAACCTCCAGTGCCTCGGAACGGCCACGATCAATTTCATCGGCAAAATCCCCGGGCGGCTGACCGCGGAGCACGTGGTGGTGGAGCGGAAATCGGATGTGCAATTCTTCCGGCGGATTCGAGTCAAGAGCATAGAAATCCGCGGCCGCATGACGGGCGAAATTATCGCGGAAGGCGCGGTCGTTATTCTCCGCAACGCTACCCTGGACGGCGATGTGACGGCGAAATCCATTTCAGTGGAGAAAGGCGGAATTTTTTCCGGACAACTGATTATTGGGAGCGCGGGATTGACCCAAGCCGAGTTGCTGCCCGAGTCGAAGCCGGCGGCCACCGAACCTCAGGAAGCGATCGCGCCGGCGGTGGTGCCGCATCCTCTGCCCGCGACGTAGCCGGGCTCAATGCAAAAACTGCTTCCACGCAGTCCGTACGAACGGCTGGGCGGCTACGTGCATCTGCCGCGATTGATCGACAAGGCCAAACTTCATCGGAAGGGGTTGCTCGATGGATACAATTACAAAACCGTCGGGTTCGACAAACATCTCCTGGCTTTCTTGAAGTTGAATCCGGATGCGTTTGAAGAAGCGGCCAATCGGCTGGATGACGATGCCGCTATCCTCGACTGGATTTCAAAAAACGGCGCCACGCACTCGCCGGAGGCGATCGAACATTGGAACGACGCCATGATTTCGCGCCGGCCGGATACGGCAGCGAAGAAGGCGCGGTTCACGCATTTTCTTAAGGAGGCCGGCGGCGAAGGCCGAAAAGAGATCCGGACCTACTTCGATCTCATCGAGTTCGATGAAGGGCGCTTGAAGTAGCACAGGCAAGATGCCTGTGCTACCGGCCGATCAAGCTCCGGCGAGCGCTTCTACTTCACGAACTTCGCGAAAATCTCGTTCGCCTCTTCGAGCGTCTCTTTACTCCCGATATCGAACCAGGTCCCGCCAATCTCATGGGTTTTCACCGGCTTGCGCGTGTAGAGCCACTGGATGAAACGCCCGGGCTGGTCGGGATTATTTCCCGCGGCGAGGTACGTTCGGAAAAGCGGAATGACCTCTCTCGAAAAATAATAGAGAGCAATCCCGGTAAGCGTGCTTTTCGGCTCGGCCGGTTTTTCTTCGAAATGGGTGATGATGCCGGCGGCATCGATGGTGATGCTGCTGTATTTCTTGATCGCCTCCAGGTCGCCCACGTCGTAGGTGGCGAGCGTCGCTTCGGAGGCTTTGGCGGAGTTCGCGAAATCCACCAGCGGTTCGCTGAAGAGATTGTCGCCGGCGACGATAATCAGATCGCTCCTGGCCAATTCTTCCTCGCGCATCAGGACGAGGTTGATATCGCCGATCGCGCCGAGCTTGTCCGAATCGTCGTTTGATCCGTCGGCAATAATTTTGAGCGCGAGCTCCGACCGGCGCTGACGGTAACCATCCGCCCACAATTGGAAATCTTTCGCGAACTTATTGTTCGTGACGACGTAAACAGTTTCGAGATCGGGAACGAGCGCGAGATTGTCGAGGACCCACTCGATCATCGGCTTCCCCGCCACCTCGAGGAGCGGCTTCGCCTTGTCCAAGGTGAGCGGATACAATCGCGTGGCGTAACCGGCGGCGAGGATCAGGGCGTTCATAGCGGAGTGATTGCGGAGAGGTTAATCGGAAAGCCTCCGGCAGCCAGCGATTTGCACTGGCTTGGAACTTTGGAGACGCATCGTGTTCCCTTTTCTGGGTAGCGCACGCGTCTCGCGTGTTGGTTTCGGCGTCTCGCCGAAACAAGCTTTCGAAAAGTTCGCGATGGCGAGGACGCCCTCGCCAGCACGCGAGACGCGTGCGCTACCCAACCGCCCCTAGCGCCGCGCGATGCAGACGTTCCTGCAAGGCGGCGATCCGGCCTGGATCGGCGATTTTTCCATGCGTGGCCCGGTCGGCGACGTAAAACGTATCGATGGCCGCGCCTTTCTCCGTGCTGATCCGCGACAGGGCGATCGACACATTTTGCTCTCCAAAGGCGGAGAGTAATTCATAAAGCAACCCCAGCCGATCCGGCGTTTGAATTTGAATGAGGGTATAGGTGGGATGCGCTTTATTTTCGACGGTCACGCGCGTGGGAAAATCCATCTCGCCCCGGCTGGCCCGCTTGACCATCTTGCGTCGCGCCCGTTCAAGGAGCGGCGAAAAATCGAAGCGCTCCTGCGCCAGCGCGCTGCGGAGAGTCGCTTCCACGAGGGCCTGGTCGCGCTTGTCCGTGACCGCGCGAAATCTCGGGTCGCAGACGCGAAAAATGTCCAGGACGACGTTGTCGCCGCGGGTGTAGATGTCCGCGCTCAGGATGTTGATCGGCACGACGGCGAAAGAGCCCGCAATTTTCGCCAGAAGGTCCTGGCCATCCCAGGCGCAGAACGAAGCCAGACTGTGGCCCTGCTCTGGAAAGGCCTGCCAGGCGATCGCGGGGTTCAGCGGCGGCTCATCGCGCACGTATAGATTCTCCAGGAACTGCCGGAAGAGCTTCAAGTGCGAAACGATTCCGCTGACTTCAAACGCCCGGAAATAATTGTCGGGCATGAATTCGAAATGCGCGTCCACTTCCTCCGCGAAATCAGGCCCAAGATTTTGCGTCACCCGTTGCTGCAAGGCCTCGCGCTCGATTTTGGTCTGCTCGTAGAACGCCTCCTGATCGGAAAGGTATTGCGAGGTGGCGTGATAAAGCTGCCAAACGAGCGACTCTTTCCAATCCGACCACGCATCCGCGCTGGTGCCTTGCCCGTCCGCGAGCGTTAAGAGCATGAGGGCATCGAGGTTCTTCTGGTCTTTCACGATGCGGGCAAACTCCACCGCGGTCTCCGGATCATCGAGATTTCTCTGCTGGGCCGTATTCGAAAGAGTCAAATGGTGGTCCACCAGAAGAATGAGGGAGCGGCGTTGCGCCGGCGAAAGCTGAAGGCGCACCGCGGCGCCTTGCGCGAAAAGAGCGCTGGCTTCGGAGTGGGGGCGCGCTCCGACGGCCCGGCCCGTATCGTGCAAGAGAAGGGCGAGATAGAGGACAAAAGGGTCCACGAGTTTCTCAAAGAGTTCGCGATACAATCGGAATTTCGGCTCTTCCGTCTGCATGATCTGGTCCAGCTTGTCGATGCAAACCAGGGTGTGTTCGTCCGCGGTGTAGCGATGGAAAAACTCGTGCTGCACCAGGCAGGTGAGCTGCCCAAACTCCGGAACATACCGGCCGAGAAAGTCGACCCGGTGCATCATCCGGAAAACGCGGCCCACCTGGCCCTTGCGTGACGCGATGGACCTGAATATTTCGCGCGGTCTGGCGGCGTTGCGAAACGCGCGTGTCACCACGCCCAGGTTGCGGGTGAAGAGATCGGCCAGTTCAGGGCTTAAATCCAACTGCCGTTCTTGCGCGAGTTGAAAGGCCCGCATCATCGCTTCCGGATATTTCACGAAATCGGTCTGGCGTTGCGGAAAAAGCTGCCGGTTGCGAATGCGAAAATAATCGACGCGCTCCTCCCGCGTTTTCAGGCGGGGCAAAAAGCCAAAGAGCGAGCGGGTCGTGCTCGAGGACCGGCCGCTCGCAAACTGTTCCGTGATCCGTTCCGTCACGCGGAAAATGTTTCGGGTGTGCTCGTAATAATCTTTCATCAACGCTTCGTTCGGCAGGGTGCCCCGTTTTTGGGCATAGCCGAGCCGCTGGGCGATTTGATCCTGAACGTTGAAATGCAAAGTGTCCGTGGCGCGGCCGGTCGCGTAATGAAGGTCGGTGCGCAGGCGAAGCAGAAAATCGTAGGCCGCTTCGATCCGTTTGCGGTCTGCCTCGCTGAGCCAGTCCCGGCCGACGAGATGCGTCGTGGTCAGTGCGCCTTCCTTGAAAAATGTCATCCAAAGAAGGTTCTGGTAATCGCGCAAACCGCCGCAGCCGCTCTTCAGGTTCGGCTCCTGGACGTAGACGCTGTCGCCAAATTTCGCATGCCGCGCGGCCTGGTCTTGCATGCGCAGCTCCACATATTCCCGGTCGCGGCCACGCACGCAGTTTTCTCGAAACTGTTTGCGGAAGCGCCGCGCCAGTTGCGGGTCGCCGGTCAGGTGACGCGATTCCAGCATGGCGGTCTTGGTGAGCATGTCCCTGTTCGCCAGGTTGATCGCTTCGGGAATCGAGCGCGTGGAATGGCCGACCTTGAATCCAATGTCCCAGAGCAGATAGAGGATTTGTTCGACCACCTGCGCGGCATACGGCGAGATGCCGGAGCCGTTCTGATCGTGCAGGAACATCACATCCACGTCGCTGAAAGGATTGAGTTCCCTTCGGCCATAACCGCCGAGCGCCACCACCGTAAGCGGAGTGGGGGAGGCGCCTTTGTCCCGCTGCGCGAAACTCGTGGCCGCCGCAAAGATGCGGCGCAACACGACGTCAATCAGCTCGACGCGGAGCGCGCAAATTTCCCGGCCGCCTCCGCCGGATTGATGAATCAAACGAAGCCGGTGTTCCTCGATCTTCAGGAATTTCTTGTAGAGCGGAAGAGTTTCCGCCGGCCGCCCCGTGCCCGCCTGGGCAAGCTCCCGCTCGGCATGCGCCAGGACTTTTTCGAGATGACGGGAAATGGGCATTGTGGGGACGTTAAAGCGTTACATCGTTAAAGCGTTACATCGTAAGAATGCACACGGAACCCGCGGTTCGCAGGTCCATTGTAACGCTTCAACACTTCAACGCGGTAACGTCCACCATCAGAGCTCGATCGCGTATCGCTTCATCTTATTGTAAAGCGTCGGACGCTGAATGCCGAGGACCTGCGCGGCTTTTTTCTTATTCCCGTGGCATTGGGCGAGGGCCTGGATGATCGCGTTGCGCTCCATGTCATCGAGATTTTGGACGCCCCCATTGTTGTTGCGCTCAGCCTGTTGCAGCACAGCCGGCAACTGCACCTCGGCCGGCAGCTCTTTCACGCTGATCTTGTTTTGGCGCGCGAGCACGACCGCGTATTCCATCGCGTTTTGCAATTCGCGAACGTTGCCCGGCCACGAGTAATCGAGCAGTTTTTGAAAGGCTTCCGGGGCGATTTCCGGTTCATCCTTGCCGAGCTCCTTCGCGAATCGCCTGAGGAACGTGGCCACCAGCGGCGGAATATCCTCCTTCCGTTCGCGCAACGGAGGGATCTCGATTTGAAACGTGTTCAGCCGGTAATAAAGATCGGCCCGCAAACGGTTCTCGGCCAGCGCGCCGGCAATCGGGCGGTTCGTCGCCGCCACGACGCGAAAGTCCGCTTTCAAGGTGCGCGTGCTTCCGAGCGGCCGGTACTCGCGTTCCTGGAGCACGCGCAAAAAGCGGGTCTGCAAATCCGGCGGCATCTCGGAAATCTCATCGAGAAACAAGGTGCTTCCGCTGGCCGCCGCGATCATGCCGGCAAAATCATTCGTAGCGCCGGTAAATGCTCCCTTCACGTAGCCGAATAATTCCCCCTCGATCATCGCTTGCGGGAAAGCCGCGCAATTCAGTTTCACCATCGGCTTGGCGGCGCGCCGGCTGCGGCTGTGGATCACGTTCGCGATGACTTCCTTGCCCACTCCGCTTTCGCCCGTGATCAGCACGTTGGCTTCGGACGGCGCCATGGCTTCGATCAACTCCTGGATCTCCTGCATTGCCTTGCTGTTAACCACGGGCGCAAGCCGCGTCTCCGCGATCTCGAGCCGTTTTTCGAGCTGCTGCGTTTTCTCCCGAAGCTGCTCCGTTTCGCGGAGGAGCGATTGTTTCTCGAGCGCCTTTTCGATCAGGCTGAGCAACTCCTCCGGCGCGTACGGCTTGCTGATAAAATGATAAGCGCCCCGTTTGATCGACTCGATCGCGTTGCTCAGGGAATCGTGCGCCGTTAAAATGATCACCTGCGTTTCCGGATGCTCCTGCTTGATCCGATCGAGCATTTGCAGGCCCTCCGCGTCGGGCAGTTGCAGATCGAGCAAGACCACCGCGGGCGGGTTGCTTTTCAAGACCCGCAGCCCGTACGATGCGGTCGCGGCGGTTTCGACTTGATAACCGTGACGGCCCAGGAGCGCGTCGAGGGTGAGCAGAATGGGCCGCTCATCGTCGATGATCAGGATGCGCCGGCTTTCAGCTGTCATGATTTTTGGTTATTCCGGATGGGGGGAGTAGAACGAGAGGAGCAATCGACGTGCGCGCGTCTGTTTTCATTCACGCGAAAATGGTTGCTGTGATTCGTCGTGGAGCTCGTTACGCGGTCGTTTCGGCCACCGGAAGAACCACCGTGGTGATGAGGAAAGATGTGGGGGAGTCATAGCGGGCGTTTATTTGGCCTCGGTGAGCCTCGATGATAGACCTCGAGCGATGAAGGCCAAGACCATAATGACCTTGTCCCACCGATTGCATCGGCTCTCGCCCCCAGTCTTCCGTGGAGCGCGCGAAGCTCTGCTTTGGTTCCCGGATGGTGAAAAGGAGGTTCTTCCCCTCGATTCGCGCCTCGACTGAAATCGCGCCCTCGCCGCGTTCGTGGCGGAAGGCGTTTGCGAACAACTCGGTCAGCGCGGGGAGCAAAACCTGCGGATCGATCTGGAGCGACACGTCTTGCACTTCGACGTCCCATTGCACTCGCGCGCCTTCGTCCGGGTGATCGGCGATCAATCTTTGGCGCAGATCTTCCAAGAAATCGGCGGCGGAATACTGCATTTCAGTCAGCCTCGGCGGACCGAGCGCCGCGGTGAGCCTTTGCAAGTTTGCGCCCACCTCCGAGACCATGGCCCGCAATCGTTTGATCTCTTCTTTCAATTCCGGATCTTCCGCCAGCTCGGCGAGATAAGCGGATTGGAGCTCAGCGGCATTCAGATCGTTGCGGAGATCGTGGGCCAGCTGGCGCACAAATTTCACCACGTCCGGCAATGAGACCTGGAGGTCTGGCTTCGGCGTTGAACTTGATTCAGCAGGTGCGGACATGTGGAAACGGCAAGACGCAAAACCTAGCGCAAGCGGCGTCCAGTGCCAGCGGGCAGATGGTGCGGCCGCCCACCCAATCGCCCGGCTGAAGCGGTTTCGATCACGGCGGATTACATTTTCGTGATCAGGGAAAATATCGCTCGATCTTCCGAGGTATTCGCGACACGTTCCCAGACGCGGTTATGGAGAACGCTGAGGCGGTCCCACAGCGCATTCTCAATCCGGCATGTTCAATCCACGCGCATTACTCGCTTTTGCCCTTTGCTCGGCCGGCGTGCTTCTCGCGATATCGAGCTTCACCGGGATGGGCTGGAAGACTGTCGGTGCCCTCGGCGGTTCTAACCGCCAGGAAACGAACAGCTCGACGTCGCCGCCGCAACGCTATATGCCGGTCCCCGGCGGCAAAGCGAACGACCTGAACGGCCTGGAGGTAGATTGGCATCACCGGTTGACCTACCCGACGGGCCATTTCGATCCTGCCTGGGTGCGCCAGGCAGCCGATGACGACTCTCGTATCGCGCGCGGCATCCCCGCAGGCCTGCAATTGAACATCAATCAGAGCAACGCAGCGCTGGGTCTTGATCCCAACGGTTTCACCGCGCTTGGCCCGCAGCCCCTCCGCATGACCGGGTGCTCGGGCTGCTTTAACTACGGGACGACCGAGGGCCGGGTAAACGATATCGTGATCGATCCGGTGACAACCAATGTCGCCTATCTGGCGAGCAACGGCGGTGGGGTCTGGAAAACCACGAACTGCTGCAGCAGTGCCACTTCATGGAGCGTCATGACGGACGATCCGCTTCTCAGCACCATCGCGGTCGACACCATTACGCTCGACCCTAACAACCACAACATCATCTATGCAGGCACGGGCGATCTGAACTTCGGCTCCTTCTCGATGGGCAGTCAGGGCATCCTCAAGTCCACCGACGCCGGCGCCACCTGGATGCTGCTCGGAGCAGATGTGTTCGGGCCGGGCTTGCCACTTCCGCCGGGCCAGTTCCCGCAATATCAAGCCGTCGGCAAAGTGCGCGTCGATCCGCGGAACAGCAACAACGTCGTGGCCGGCACGAAGACGGGACTCTACTTCTCTTATAATGGCGGGACTGACTGGACCGGGCCCTGCACGACCAACAGTTTCAACACGATGCGCCAGGATATTACCGGCCTCGCGCTGATCAATACTGGCAGCAGCACCCGCATCATCGCCGCGGTTGGTGTGCGCGGCTTTGCCACGACCGTGCAGGCCAATCTCGATCAGAACGGGGCGAACGGTCTCTACGCGGGAACTCTGCCGGCCAGCGGATGCCCGTCGGACTTCACCTCGATTTCCACTAACGCCAACGGCTGGACGGGACTCAATCCGACCAGCGGCACGGCCTACGTCAATCCGACAACCGGCAACCAGCTTGGCCGCGTGGATATCGCCGTCGCGCCAAGTAACCCGAACTATATCTATGCGCAGGTCCAGTCGATCCGGCCAAACAACAACGGTGGCTGCGGCGGCGCCGCCGGTTGCCAGCTCGGCGCCTACCGGACCACAGACGGCGGTTTGACCTGGACCCAGATCCCGGGCTCGCCCGGCGCTTCGCTCATAAACTGCAGCGGCGGCGCCGGCGACTATCCGCAGAACTGGTACGACCAGGGGCTGGCCGTCGATCCGAACGATCCGGACCGCGTTTTCTTCGATACGTTCGACGTTTGGTTCTGGGCCAATGGGAATTCCGCCTGGAACGACACGTCCTGCGGCTATAGCGGTGGAAATATCGTGCATGTGGATCAGCACGCGCTGGCTTTTGTGCCCGGCTCCTCCAGCATTCTGCTCGCGGGTAATGACGGCGGCGTCCACGGAACGACTAACGCGCATGTCGCCAGCCAAGGGGTTGATCCGACCTGGTTCAACATGGACACCGGTCTGAACACCATCGAGTTCTACTCCGGCGATATCAGCGGGAATTTCGCGACCTCAGCTGCACCGCAAGCGAACGGCGGCGCGCAGGACAACGGTTCCATGTCAGTCACTTTCTCGGGCAGCCCGACCGGCCCGGTCCAGTGGCAGATGGGCAAGGGCGGCGACGGTTTCTACGCCCGCATCGATCCGGTGGGCACCGGTTCGAGCCTGCGCTTCTGGCAAGGCAACAACAGTGGTCACCTTCATCGCTGCACGAATAACTGCACCGCCTCCGGCGCGAGCTGGAGCGATCGGACCGGCGGCTGGCTGAGCGATACGCAGTCGTTCATTCTGCCGTACGAGCTCTTCAAGGGGAACCCGAACACGCCGGGTAACGACTGCGGGCCCGCCGGCCCGAGCACTGGCTGCGGCCACTTGATCGTTGGCACCGTCAGGGTTTGGGAGACGATCACGGGCGCCGCCGCGACCCCGACCTGGTACGTGAACAGCCCGCCGAACCTGACCAAGCAAACATTGGGCAACCGTTCCTTTATCAATCAACTCGCCTTTGCGCAGGCCCTCCAATCGACCGTGATCGTCGGCACCAACGATGGCAACGTGCAGATCGGCCGCGGCCTCGGGACGGGATCCAACCAGTCCACCTGGGTGAACGTGACCGGCGGTAATGCCGTCCTGCCCAATCGCCCGATCCTGGACGTCGTCTTCGATCCGACGACGACGACGGCGCCGATTGCTTACGCGGCTGTCGGCGGATTCAACGCAAACACGCCGGCGACGCCCGGCCATGTCTTCCAGGTCGTCTGCACGACCGATTGCGCCTCGTTCGTCTGGAGCGACAAGAGCGGCAACCTTCCCGATATCCCGGTCGACTCGATCATCGCGAATCCGAATTTCCCGCAGCAGGTTTTCGCGGGGACCGACTGGGGCCTCTATTATACGGACGATATCATGGCGGCTAGCCCCACCTGGTCACGGTTCCAGAACGGACTTCCGCACTCGATGATCTGGGACATGCAGTACGATCGCGGCTTCACCACGCTCTCAGTTTGGACGCGCGGCCGCGGCGCCTATGTTTGGCCACTACCATCGGGACCGATCGCGACTCCTACGCCTGGCGTTACGCCGGGTGTTTCCCCCACAGCGACACCGATTGCCACCGTTACGCCGACAATCACGCCGCCGCCTACTCCGACGGCGACGCCAACCTCAACACCTTTGCCAACTGTTTCACCTACGGTGACTCCAGGAACGACACCGACTCCGACTCCGACCGCGACGCCGGCGGCGCAGGCCCTCAATCTTTCAACCCGGATGCGAGTTCAGACCGGGGATAACGTCGGCATCGGGGGGTTTCATCATCACCGGGGGCGCGACCAAACACGTGCTCATCCGAGCGATTGGACCTTCGTTGACAGGTGTCCCCAACGCGCTGGCTGATCCGGTCCTCGAATTGCACGGTCCCGGCACCTTTGTCACGATCACAAACAATGACTGGAGAGACGACCCCGTGCAGGAAGCCTTGATCGAGGCCACTGGCATTGCGCCTACCAACGATCTCGAATCAGCCATCGACGCGAGGCTGGCTCCCGGGGCGTACACAGCGATCGTTCGAGGCAATGGCGACACTTCGGGCGTCGCATTGGTCGAAGTTTACGATCTTAACCAGGAAGTAGACTCGAAGCTGGCCAACATCAGCACGCGCGCCTTTGTCAATACCGGTGACGACATCGTGATCGCAGGCTTCATCCTGGGCAACGGCAGCGGCAATGACAGAATCGTCGTGCGCGGTCTCGGCCCAAGCCTCAGTGGGGCGGGTGTGCCCAATGTCCTGGCCAACCCAACCCTCGAGCTGCGCGACGGCAACGGAGCGCTCCTTTTGGCGAATAACGACTGGGAGGACGACCCGGTGCAAGCGGCGGAAATCGCTTCGGCGGATCTGGCGCCGGGCAGCAACCTCGAGTCGGCTATAGCGGCGACGCTCCCACCGGGACTCTACACTGCGCTGCTCGCGGGCCTGAACAACGGCACTGGTAACGGGCTGGTAGAAGTCTACGACCGCGGCGCTGGGCCGTAGGTTATTCCATCCTGGAGGGACGCCCGCCGTGGCGTCCCAAATATTAGGGACGGGACAGCGCCTCTTTTTGTGGGACGGCACAGCATCTCTTTTGTCATTCTGAGCGCAGTTTTGTCATCCCGAGCGCAGTCTTGTCATCCCGAGCGCAGTCTTGTCATTCCGAGCGCAGTCGAGGAATCTCTGATTGTCGCGAGCGTCAGCGAGAAAGAGGCCAGTGAAGGCGGAATCCTCCGACGCGATAGAACCTAACCCGAGGTGCGACGCATTCGTCGTACGAAGTGCACGTGGCCGGGACGAGAGCGACAGATTCCTCGACTCTGCTCGGAATGACAAGGGACCCCCCTCGGACTGACAAGGGCCCTCCCTCGGACTGACAAGGGATCCCCTAGGGCTGACTAGGGACCCCCTCCGGAATGGACAAGGGACAGCGCCCGTCCCTCCAATCAAGTCACCTATTCGAGATGATGTTATCGCCGAATTTGGAGCATTTGATCGCGGTCGCGCCTTCCATCAGTCGCGCGAAATCATAGGTGACGCGCTTGCTTGCGATCGCGCCGTTCAAGCCCTCCACGATCAAATGCTCTCCTTTGTCATTCCGAGCGCAGTCGAGGAATCTCTGATTGTCGCGAGCGTCAGCGAGAAAGAGGCCAGTGAAGGCGGAATCCTCCGACGCGATAGAACCTAAACCGAGGTGCGACGCATTCGTCGTACGAAGTGCACGTGGCCGGGACGAGAGCGACAGATTCCTCGACTCCGCTCGGAATGACAAGGGACCCTTCGGAATGACGAGTAACCCCCTCGGAATGACAAGGGACAGCGCCCGTCCCTCCAGCCAAATCACATATTCGAGATGATGTTATCGCCGAATTCGGAGCATTTGATCTCAGTCGCGCGTTCCATCAGCCGCGCGAAATCATACGTGACGCGCTTGCTGGCGATCGCGCCGTTCAAGCCCTTCACGATCAAATCCGCCACGTCGTTCCAGCCCATGTAGCGGAACATCATTTCGCCCGAGAGAACCACCGAGCCAGGATTTACCTTGTCCTGGTTCGCGTATTTCGGCGCGGTGCCGTGGGTCGCTTCGAACACCGCGTGACCCGTGATGTAGTTAATGTTCCCGCCCGGAGCGATCCCAATGCCGCCCACCTGCGCCGCCAGCGCGTCGCTCAGGTAATCGCCGTTGAGATTCAACGTCGCGATGACATCGAAGTCTTCCGGCCGCGTCAGCACCTGCTGGAGCGTGATGTCCGCGATGGCGTCCTTGATCACAATGCCCGCGCCCGGTTTGCCCATCGGGATCTTGCACCATGGACCGCCGTCGATTTCTTCCGCGCCGAAATATTGCTTCGCGATCTCGTAGCCCCAATCGCGAAACGCCCCTTCGGTAAACTTCATGATGTTTCCCTTGTGCACCAGAGTTACGCTCTTGCGCTGGTTCTTGATCGCGTAGCTGATCGCGCTGTGAATCAGGCGGACGCTGCCCGAGCGGCTGACCGGCTTGATGCCGATGCCCACCAGAACTTCATCGCTTTCCGGCGCCCCGACGCTTTTCCAAAACTCCGACGCCTTTTCTTTCGTGCCGAAGCGGATCTTGTCGAACGCCTTCGGAAATTCCTTCTCGAGAAATCCGAGGATTTTCTTGGACCCGTCAGTGCCCGCCGCATATTCGATCCCGGCATAAATGTCTTCCGTGTTTTCGCGGAAGATGACCATGTCGACCTTCTCGGGACGCTTCACGGGCGAGGGGACACCGGTGAAATATTGGACGGGCCGCAGGCAAACGAACAGGTCGAGCAGTTGCCGCAGCGCCACGTTGAGCGAGCTGATCCCGCCCCCGACGGGTGTCGTGAGCGGCCCTTTAATGCCAACGAGATATTCGCGAAACGCCTCGACCGTGTCGTCCGGCAGCCATTCGTCAAACTTGTCCTTCGCGGCCTGCCCCGCGAAAACTTCGAACCACGAAACTTGTTTCTTTCCGCCGTAGGCCTTTTCAACCGCGGCGTCGAAGACGCGGACGCTGGCCGCCCAGATATCGGGTCCGGTCCCATCGCCCCGGATGAATGGAATCACCGGCCGGTCCGGCACATTCAGTTTTCCCTGGGAAGTCGAAATCTTGTCGCCCGCGGGCGGAGTAATGTTTTTGTACGGCATAAGGCTGGCATTGTAATAGCCGAAGTCTCTGCCGCAAATCCAATCGCAAAGCCGGGCCGGCTCGGGATTGGGACAACCGAGGCGCCTCCATGGTTCCACTCCATCCATGGTCGAGACCACGTTCGATTCGGTTGCATGAAGTCGAGCACGAAGGACAAGATAAAAGGCAGCGTGAAGCAGGTTAAAGGGACGATCAAAGAGAAGGCGGGCCAGGCCAGCGGCAAGGCCGGCTTGCGGGACCGCGGCACAGCCGAAAAGGTGGGAGGAACGATTCAGAGGAAAGTAGGAGATGTAAAGAAGGTCTTCGGGAAGTAGCCGTCGCGCGTGGCGAAAAGCGCGCTTGGCAACGGAACGGGACTCGCGTATCAACGGTTCCAGTGAGAAAAGAAATATTCGTTTGCGATCATTGCGGCGCTAGAAAACGGCTCGATAGCGCCCAACGTCATTGGTGCGAGGAGTGCTCGACTTCCAGCCCGGTGGAGTTGAGGCCCGCGCGCGACAAGCGTCCCGCGGAACGAATGCCCGCGATCCAGACAGCCGACGCGAACCGTATTTCTCGCTAGACTCTGCCGGCAGACCATCCGGTCGCGCGCACGATTGGCGGCCGGTCGGCTCTGGAATTGGAACCATGGATTACATCAATCTCGGCGCGATCGGCTTGAAGGTGTCGCGAATTTGCCTGGGCACGATGACCTATGGCTCGAGCAAGTGGCGCGAGTGGGTGCTCGATGAAGAGGCCAGCCGCCCCCTCCTCAAGCAGGCGGTGGAAGCGGGGATCAATTTTTTCGATACCGCCGACATGTACTCGTTAGGCGGGAGCGAAGAGGTGCTCGGCCGGGCGTTGAAGGATTTCGGGCTGCCGCGCGACAAAGCCGTCATTGCCACCAAAGTATTTTATCCGGTCGGCGACGACCCGAATCAGCGCGGACTCTCGCGCAAGCACATCATGCATGCGGTCGACGCCAGCTTGCGCCGGCTCGGGACCGATTACATCGATCTTTACTACATTCATCGCTTCGATCCGGAGACGCCGATCGAGGAAACAATCCAGGCGCTGCACGATGTGGTGCGCGCGGGGAAGGCGCTTTATCTCGGCGCTTCCTCGATGCCCGCGTGGCGGTTCGCGAAGATGCTCTCCACGGCCGATGCGAACGGGTGGACGCGCTTTGTCGCGATGCAAAACCATTACAATCTCATTTATCGCGAAGAGGAGCGGGAGATGATTCCGCTCTGCCTGGAGGAGCGGATTGGAATTCTACCCTGGAGTCCGCTCGCGCGCGGCCTTCTGGCAGGGAAGCGCAAGCCCGAAACAACCCGGGCCAGAACCGACATTTACCGGAAAGAAATTTACGGCGAAGAAACGAGCGGGAAGGATGCCGCGGTAATCGAACGCCTGGAAACGGTGGCAGCGGAGCAGGGGATCGCGCCGGCGCAGGTTGCTCTCGCCTGGCTCCTGCAAAAAACGGGGGTGGTGGCGCCGGTCGTGGGTGCCTCAAAGGCGCAGCATCTCGACGACGCGCTGGCGGCTCTCAAGGTTCGCCTGACTTCAGACTCAATCACCACGCTCGAAGAGGCTTACGTCCCGCATGCCGTTGCTGGGATGGCACGCTGAAACCTGCGGACGTACTTAATCTCGAACGAGTGGATCGAGCTGCGCGCTCGCTCGATAGCGTCGTTAATCCTGAGCCGGTCCTGGCGCTTCCGCGATTGAGCGCCACCTGTCAACGAGCGTGCCTATCAGGGCTTGCGGGTAAAACAACGGTAAAGACGCTGCCGCGGCCAAGCTCGCTCGCCACGGTGATCTGGCCCGCGTGCAATAAGACGAGCTCGCGCACGATGGACAGGCCTAGCCCCGTTCCGCTCTCGCCCGAGGTCGCCTTCGTCGTAGTCTGCCGATATTTGTCAAAAATGTGCGGCAGCTCCTCCTGCGGGATTCCAAGGCCGGTGTCCCGGACGCTGATTTCCAACCCTTCGCCCGCGCGTTCCACCGCGACATCGACGGCGCCACCATTCGGCGTGAATTTCACCGCGTTGGTGAGCAGGTTACTGAAAACCTGGGAGAGCCGCAAGCGATCCGCTCGGAACGTCGGCTCTCCGGGCGCGACGTGCAGTTGCAGCTGAATGCGCTTTGCGTTCGCATTGATCGCGAGCGGTTCCATCGCTTGCCGGATCACCTCACTGACCTGCACATCCTCGAGCTCGAGCTCAACCTTGTCCGCCTGCAGTTTCGAGATATCGAGTAATCCGCGCACCATTGAGACCATGCGGCGCGCGGAATGGTCCATGATGTCGAGCAGTTCCTCAGTCGGCTCTTCCCGTTTCTCGCGCAGGAGATCGATCACCATGCGGAACCCGGTGAGCGGAGAACAGAGGTCATGCGAGACGACCGCGATCATCTCGTCCTTGCGCCGATTCAAGGCGCGGAGTCGGGCATTGACCTCGGCGCGCTCGGCTTCAAGCTTGCCTACAGCCGAGACGGTCCAGCGGACCACAACGGCGAACAAGACACAGAGCGTGATGGCGTAGAGGGCGGTTCCAAACTCGCTATCATAGTGTTGGTGGCGCACGCCCCACACGCACACCCATCCGAAAAACAGGGTAAGCAAGACCACCAGGGGAAAAAGGATGCGTGCAAGCACGCCGCGAGAATCGTTCGTGACGAAAGGTTCGGCGAGCGGCGCGTGCGGCACCGCGAAGAAAATGCCTGCGGCCAGCACCAGAAAGGTCACCGCGGTATGCAAGGCCATCGGGATGAAAGCGGCCAGGCCGCTAAACGAGCGGACCCCGTACGCGTAACCGGTGATCGGCAGGAGCGCGCCAAAGGCGACAACGATCGCGAGCGCCTGGCTAACGGAGCGCCTTCCACGCAGATCGAGCAACAGGACCGACAAGCCGGCCAGAAGAAAATTGAGCGTCGTGTTTGGTGCCATCCGATTCGGCAGGGCGTCCCGAATGTTGGAAAGTTTTGCAGCAAAAAACACCTCATCTATCGGGGAGTACCAGATTCCCGAGAATTCCAGCAACTTCGATGCGGCCACCACCGCGACAATCGCACCGAGAGCTTTCCCCATGACGCCAGTGACGAGCGAGCGGCGGCAGAGCGCGCTCGCCAATGCGATTCCGGTGAGGATGAGTAAGGCAGCGGTGGCGGGATTCATCGCCACGAAACCCGGCAGCACCCTTTTCGCTCGCTCAAGATCGAAGGACCATCCAACGAGGACGAAAATGCCGATAGAAACTGCGAAGCCGCTTGCCGCAAAAGGCAGGACCCGTAATGCAGTTGGGACGCTTCGGGGACCTTCCGCAGATTCGTCCTTTACAGGCAATCTGCGATGGCTTGGTTCGACAGACACAGGGGGATGCCTCTTTACCCACCACCGTTCGCATAAGCTGCCGAACTCGCCAACGCAATAATCACTTACTTACGGCGTCCCAGTCCGGCCATGCTACCAAGGAAAAGAGCCTGGCACCGCGCTCGCTGAGCAACGATGCCCGACAATGTTCCCAGCAGAACACCCGGCACGATTACCAGTCCGCGCGGCGAGGGCAAGCCTGAATCTCCAAAATTGACGCTACGCGCGACGCCTCTATGATTCCTGTGGATGGCAAAAGCCCCCAAAGCTCGGCGCTGATCGATACGCGCGTTATTTATTACTCTTCTTTTTGCGCGAGCCGTATTTGACGGAACGATGCTCGGCGCTGATCACTGAATCGTTATCTTTCTTTTCGCTCATTCGCAGCTTGGCGTGCATTCCGGCTTCTTTGTAAAGTACCTCCCGGATCGCGGCGGACTTGTTCCCGCAATGTTTTTGATCGGCGAGCGCCTGGAGTGCCCGGTCGAGGGCAAGAGGAAGGGTAATCGTGATAGCCGTGGATTCCTTGTCTCGCACGCCTCCGACGGTGTCATAATGAATATGACAGGGCAAGAAAATTCCGGGTTGACATGATGTATGATACAATAATACACATGACTTCATGCCCAGAACGAAACTGCTTAAAGGCAGTGTCTCGGTGACGTTCCGTCTACCGCGGCTGGCCCGGGAAATTCTGACCGGCAAAGCGCGACGCGAGAAATTGAGCGTTTCTGAATTGGTCCGTCGCGCCTTGCGTCGCGCGATCAAGGCGGCCCGGACCCCGCGCGCCCGCAAATGAACGCTGCGCTTCAACCGGCCTCGTCGGGGGCTTCGTCAATTGCTGCGACGCAAGCGCTGTGCGACTTGGGGTCGCCGATTCCGGAGATGGAACCGACAGATGGGAGTCCAAATTTGCCTTGCACTTCGGGGCGCCAATTGGCTTCACTATCTTTTCCCTCCCCCGTCCTCCTCTCAAACATGAAATCACGCTCGCCTTTTGGCAGTTCGCTGATCTAGCCGGCCACATCATTCTCTCAGAAAAGTAACCCCCAGCTAACCAATCAGCCCCATCAACCCCCAAACCCCCGAGGAAACAAACCCCTATGACCAGAAGAATCCCATGCCTGGCCGCGGGCGTCGCCCTGATGGCCGCGATCTGCCTCTCTGCCGCTGATCTCTGCGCCCAATCTGCCCTGAGCGGCGCTGCCGTCCCGATCGAGATGGTGGCGGTCGTTGCCAATGGCGCAGAAAAGCGGGTGAACAGCTTTGACGGCGTGATGGACTTCGTCGCGCTGCCCGCCGGCGAGCACATCGCGCTTACCCTGGTGGCTTCCAGTAACAAGGCCGGCCAGCCTGTCGGCGTTGCCCCGCTCGATGGCGGGGAAGTCATCGCTCCCCCGGCTCTTTCGGTGGCCAATGACGGAACGGTCGGCTTCACCTTTAGGGCGGGCCGGACTCGCGGGCTTTATCGGGTCCTGGTGACCCTTGGGGCGCACCAATACGAGCTTCAGCTCTATGCGGTCGCGCCCCCCGGCGTGCCCTGATCACGGAGGAGCCATGAAAAGACATTTTCAACTTCTGGTTCTCGCCCTCTCGCTCGGTTTTCTTTTCCCGCAGCCCTCGCGGGGGACCGAGCCCCCGCCGGGGACAGGAAACGACAATCCCACTGGAGTCACGGGCGAGTACAACGGCAGCATCACCACGGCCGGCTCGTACGATCCTTACACCGGCAATGCGAAGCGTTTCGTGACCGACCTGGCGGTGACGGGGAGCCTGGGGGCTTATCCGCTCAAATGGACCCGGGTCCTCAACACCCGTGGGGTCGCTGGAGTCGGCTTTGGCCACGCCGGAACGTGGAAGCATAGTTATAACTGGGGATTGTGGGTGAGGAACTACCGCTATTACGAATATTTTCCCGATCAATACGAAGGGCCCGACGGCGCGCTCACCTATCCCGACGGCCGGAGCAAGCAGCTCAACGTGGAGCCGGACGGCTGGTTTTATTGGTACAATGAAAACGTGGAACCCGACGATCAGCTGGTGGCGGTGGGAAACGGGCATTTTGACCTGATCATGGCCGATGGCGGCAGGGTGGAGTTCCGGCACGATTCTAACGAGACCCCCTCCGCCCTCGTCTATAGCCTGACGGCGAGGAAGATCGTCGACCCTCACGGATTAGAGACCACGCTCGAGCGCGATAGCTCAAACCGCTTGAAGAAGATCATTGAGCCGGGCGGCCGCTATTTGGAAATCACCTACGAACAGCGCTCCTACGAGATCTATTTGAACAACGAGTGGCACACCATCACGACGGATTTGATTTCCGCGGTCCAAGCCTATGCCCGTCTCAACCAGCTCACCGAAACGGTTACTTACACCTACGCCGATGTAAATGTCGGGCCGGGGCACCATTATCATCTGACCGGGGTGCACTACGCCCATGGCCCTCCCGCCGCCTACACTTATTATCCGGCGACTGCCCCGCCGGAGCACCCAAATAGTTTCGTTCCCGGGCGGATCCGCACCTGTAACGACCCGCGCTTCGCCGGCGCGATGAGCCGGATCGAGTATGAATATTTGACGGACGCTGAGATCGGGGGCCGGGCCGCCGTGGGCCAGGTCAAACGAGAGAAATTCCCAGGGACCTCCACCTTTGTCTCCGAGGTCGTCTATCCCCAGTTCGCTCCCTATACGGATCATCCCGCCGAGTATTTGAGAAGGGAGAACAGGCCGGACGGTTCCACGCGGACCTTTCAGTACAGCAATAATGGGGACGCGGAGCTGGAACATTACACCGATTTCAAGGGGCAACCCTCTGTCATCGGATGGCCGATGGAGGTAGTTTTCGGCGGTTACATCAAGACGCTGACCGATGCACTCAACCGAACGACTTCCGTTGTAAAAGACAACGTTACCGGCGCGGTTCTGAAGATCACCTATCACGACCAGAAGTACGTCGTCTTTGACTACGACGATCCAAATGACCTGGTGCCCAACGACGCCCACTATCTCTTTTCCAAAACCGACGAACGCGGGAAGGTCACGTCGTATGCCAGGTATCCGGCCACCGGCCCGAACAAGCGCAGGGTCCAGCAAATCAATTACCCCGATGGAGGTTCGGAAACTTTCACCTACAACAATTTTGGCCAGGTGCTCACGCACGGCCTGACGAGTGGCGGCACGGAAGAATTCCGCTACGACGAGCGGGGCTTAAAAACGTTGTCCTGGCCTCCCACGACCTCCAGCGATGGCAACCCCGGAGCTCATCCCACCCAGTATTTTTATTATCAGAACGGGCCGCACACCGATCGGTTGCAGTACGTGGTGGATCCGCGCGGGAACACGACCTCGTACGAGTACAATGGGCGCGGGCAAGTGACGAAAGTCACCCATCCTGATCTCACCTTCACCGAAAGCCAATACAAACCGGACGGCGCCCTCGAATGGAGCAGGGATGAGCTCGGGCACCAAACCACTTATGAGTACGACGAATACAGGCGGGTGACCAAAGTGACCAATCACCTCCACCAAAGCGTGACCAACAGCTACGCGCCCTGGAACGGCCACGGCGCTCTCTCGCACACCACCTCGTCGGTTTACCGCACGACCACCCAGCTGGGAAAGATGGTCGACCATGATTACGACGAGAACTTCCGGCGCAAGTGGACGAAACAGGCGCCGGGGACCGGCGTTGAAGCCACGACCGAGTTTACCTATGATCCAGTGGGGAACCTTCAGACGGCCAAAGATCCCCGGGGTAAGATCACCACTTATGGCTATGACCTTCGCAATCGGCAGACCTCGGTCAGGAACAATGAACTGGGCCAGACTTCTTTTGTGGCCTACGACCCCGCCGGAAACAAGGAGAGGGAAACACGCGCGGACGGGGTCTTCCGGACTTGGAAGTACGACGATTTGAACCGGGTCCAGCAGGCCCACGATTGGCGGACGAACGAAACGCCCAGGCCCAACCAAACCACCACCTACGTTCGGGACCAGGCCGGGAATGCCACCTCCATCACCGACGCCAAGGGTGCGGTTTACAGCTATGTCTATGACGACTTGAACCGGAAGGAAAGCGTGACCTATCCCGCGGACGCCAGCGGCCAGGCCCGGACGGAAACGTGGCACTACGATTACGCGGGCAACCTTGATTTCTACAAGAACACGGCCGGCCAGAAAAAAAACATCGCATACGACAACCGCAACCGGGCCCGGCACTCCTGGTGGGACGGGGGCACTTCCGTCGGCCAGGAGATCGTGACCGATTACGACGCGGCCGGCCGCGTGGAGTGGATCGAGACCCGGGAGAACGGGAACATGCTGACCCGGGTGGCCTACGGCTACGATGCGGCGAATCGCAAAATCTGGGAAGACCAGACCCTGGCCGGCCATCCTACGCGCCGGGTCAAGACCGATCTCGACGCCGACGGCCGGCGGCAGAGCCTGGAGATCGTCGCTCCGCCCCCGGAGGGGGGCGGCAGCATTGGCGGTCTCATTTTTTCGCCGGAAATGGCGGGCAGCGGCCGGTATTCGATCGCTTACGCCTATACCGAGCGCAATCAGTTGAAGACTATCTCCGGGAATGCCGAAGCCGGGGAAGACTGGCAATTTAACTATGTCTACGACGCGAGCGGCAACATGACGACCCGGGAAGCGTTGTATAATGGACTGAGCAGCACGATCCAATGTCCGAGCGCGAGCTACGACGCCTTAAACCGGCCGCTGAGGTGGGAACAGAGCGGCTCGGAGGGGTTCCAGGCGCTGAGCCATTACCGCTACGACCTGGCCGGCCGGGAAGAGGCGACCTGGCGGCAGGAGGATGACAACCGCGGCGAGAGCTTTCAATATGACGTGACCAACCAGTTGAAGCGGGTTTCCTACAACGGGGCGGTCCCTCCGCCCAGCCCGACCCCAACTGCCTCGCCCACGCCGACGCCCCCAGGCGGCACGCCGACGCCCTCTCCGACCGCACCTCCGTCGCAGCAGGTCGCCGAGCCGGCCTTTAACCCGGACGGCGGCACCTGGTTCATTACCCAACCCAGAACGGTGACGCTCACGACGGCGACAACGGGTGCGAGCATGCGTTACACCCTCAACGGCCAAACCCCCACGGCGACCAGCGGAACGCTCGTCAGCTCCGGCCAGACCGTGTCCGTGGTGCCGACGCAGGAAGGCAGGACCCTTCAGGCGATTGCGTTCAAAGAGGGTTGGGCCGATTCCGCGGTTCACTCTGCCACGTTTTATTATGAGGAAGGGGATGGGGGCGGGGCGCCGATGCTTGGACAGCGGGTCGTGACCTACCACTACACCCCCGACAAATTAAGCCGGAGCAGCATGAGCGACACCGCGACCGGCCAAACGCCCAGCTACACCTCCAGCCAGCTCAACCAGTACACGAGCGTGGGAGGGATGGGTTACACCTACGACAACAACTTTAATCTCACGGCCGGCGAAAGCTTTAGCGGGACCTATGACGCGGCGAACCGGCTGGTGTCGGCCTCGAACTCCGGCATGGCCGCGTCCCCCGAGGTCGAGCTGGTTTACGACGGGCTGGGCCGGTGCGTGAAACGGACGATCCAGGGGGTGGCGACGATCATTATCTACGATGAGTGGAAGCCGATCGCGGAGTGGGATGGATGGACCGAGGATTACTTCCAGGCCTGGAACGTTTATGGACCGGGTGCGGACGAGATCTTGCTGCGGCAGGGAGGGAAGTGGGGCTATGTTCGTTATCACCCGGACGCGAATGGGAACGTGACCTTTCTCCTGGATAACGACGGCACGGTGGTTGAGAAATACACCTACGACGTGTTCGGCCGGCCGAAGATCACCGATCGCTACGGCAATCCGCGCGCTTCCAGCCACTACGACAACCGGTTCCTCTTCCAGGGACGGGAATACATTGGCGAGGTAGGCGTTTACGATTACCGGAACCGCTTTTATCACCCTGCCTTGGGGCGGTTTCTCCAGAAAGACCCGACCGGATTCGACGCCGGTGACATGAATCTCTTCCGCTACGTTGCAGACGACCCGGTCAACGGGAGCGATCCGACTGGGCTGGATCAGGATGACTCAAAGCCAGTCTCCCGCCCATTAATTTCCAGTGGAGGTGGAGATTGGGACTGGTTTAATGGGCGAGTGGGCCTGGACCAAATGGTCCAGCCGCAAGCCGGGATGAATGGAGGTGCCAACAGTGCTACGTTCTCGTATGCTACAAGTATCGACACTTCTCAGGTTACATATTTAGGAAGGACGTTCAATGGAGGCATGAAAACCACCCAAACAGTCACTGTTGACCCTTGTGATTGCAAGATCACAAACGCTGCAAAATCGGTAGGATTAACGAATGAGTACGGGCCGTCAGGAAAAATAATCGGCACTGGCAAAGCCTCAGGGGCTTCGATAAAACAATCAGTTCAGAAAAAGGGAAGTGATTGTGTGTTGAGCATGCGAGGCAACGAAGGAAACCCTCTTGTGTTCGGGGGACCTGGGATTACATACGACGCCAAAGTTACCCTTCATTCTGGCAAGAATGCCTATGATTGGAAGGTGAAGCACGACGCTTATCCGTCTCACCGCTTGCTCGGTCCTAACGGGACAGCCATTCATCAGTACGATCCCGCGACGTCGGGTGCGTCACCCTGGCGATTGTTTCCACCAACTCCTAGCATTCATAGCTCAGGTACTGACTCATATTAAAGAATCATGATCGCCAGAATCACGCTCGGCCTACTGGGTCTCCATTTTTGCTGTTATTTCTTAGCAAATGTTATTCGTTCAAGTTTCTACAACATAGGATATGCGATTGACGCTCTGCGGTGCGTGCTTTTGTTCGCAGCCTTACTGTTTGGCACTATCTGGCTTTATAGGTTGCATTTGCCGGTCGCCATTTTTTGCCTTATGGCTCTAGTGGCGATATCTCTTACCTGGATCGTGTATACGATACCATATGAAATGACATATCCTGGATCGCGATGGTTTGTTCCTCATTTTGACGCGTGGACCTGTGCGATAGGGATGTTGACGATCCTAGTAAGTATATGGCCTCTCTTGCGGCGAGCGCCCGTTAACGGGTAGCGTACACGGTCGAGCGATGGCCAACGGATCGTGACCTACAAGTACACACCCGACAAACTCAACCGGAGCGCCATGAGCGACACCGCGACCGGGCAAACGGTCAGCTACACGTGATGGCACGCTGAATCTTGCGTTTGGGTGGTTGCGGCCAGGCTGCGCAACTAGATTATGGAAGTTACGCAGAGCGAGGCACGGAACCGGCTAAGTGAGTGGCCGAATGGGCTTCTCCACGCGGACTGGAATTGGCTTCCCGTTCGCCCCAAAGCGCACGGCGGTGGCTCTTTGCGCCCTGCTCTCTGCGCTGTCAGCACTCGACGCCAGCGTCGTTCCGATTTCCCCGCGAGCACCCCGCGGCGCCGCGTTTGGCGATGGCGCCGTTCAAGACGTGACGAGCTTGCTGGCGATCAACACCGAAAATGCCAGGAACAGGGCGCCGGTAGGGTTGGAGAAGATCCTGCACGATGCCGGAGCTTCCGGTCGGAACGGCCAGCTGGCGCTGTTTGATTACGGCATTTTCTTGGCCCTTTCCGGTTCCGAATCGAATGGGCCGGTGACGCTCGATCCAGGCAATTTCGCGTTTACCAGCGGCAATCTCGAACTGGGCAACGGCAATTTTACGCGCGTGTTCCGCGCCGACGTGAGCGAGGCAAATCTGCGCATTACTGGCGCCGGTGCAGACTTTGCGGCGTTCGATGCGGACCGCATGGACTACCCCGGGAGCAGTACCGCCAACTTCATCTGGAATGCCGAAGACGTCACGCTTTCAAACGGCTCGATGACCGGCGCCTGGGTGTTGCCAGAGGCGGCTTACGCAATCCAAGGCGGCATCGAGACTCCAGCGGCTGCCGGTCCCGGCGGCTCCGTCCTGCCGGATGCGATTAATGCCACCTTTACCTGGGATGGCGGAGGCGCGGACAACAACATCACGACTCCGCAAAACTGGGTCGGCGACGCTCTCCCGGCCCCGAACTCGGACATTGTCTGGGCGGGGACGACGCGCCTCAACGTCAGCGTCGACATTGGCGGTCCCGCGAGAACATGGACCTACAACAATACCGCCGGCGCCTTCGTCATCAGCGGCGCCGCTTTCACCCTTTCTGACGGCATTACCAATAACAGCACCGCCACCCAGACAATTAACAATGCCATCACCCTGACTCTGGGGCAGACGTGGAACGCGGCGAACGGGAATCTGGTTTTTGGCGGAAACATTGCCAATGGCGGATTTCTCTTGACGATCGGTGGCGGCTCAAACACGAGCGCGAGTGGAATCATGAGCGGGACAGGCGGCCTGACGAAGACCGGCGCCGGAACGCTCACGCTGACAGGCGCGAACTCCTACACGGGCGCGACGACAGTAAGCGCGGGCGTGTTGAACATCCAGAATGCGACCGGTCTCGGCGCAACCGCGGCCGGCACGACCGTAAACAGCGGCGCGGCGTTGCAGCTCCAGGGCGGCATCGCGGTGGGGAACGAAACGCTGACCTTGAACGGCACGGGCATCGGCAACACTGGCGCCTTGCGGAACATCAGTGGGAACAACAGTTGGGCGGGGACCATCACGATCAATTCCACCACCCGGATCAATTCTGATTCCGGGACGTTGACCCTGGATGTGGCCAGCGGGAACGCGATCACCGGAAGCAACGACAACCTCCAATTTGGCGGGGCGGGCAACCTGACGATAAACGACGTCATCGCCACGGGCAGCGGCACCGTTACCAAAGACGGACTGGGAACCCTGATCTTGAACGCCGCGAACACCTACACCGGCCTGACGACCGTGAGCGCGGGTGTGTTGAATATCCGCAACGCCACCAGCCTGGGCACCACTGGAGGCGGCACGACCGTTTCCAGTGGCGCGACCTTGCAGTTGCAAAACAACATCACCATTGGAAACGAAGCCCTGACCCTCAGGGGAGGGGGAGCGACCGGGCAGAACGGCGCATTGGTCAACGTCAGCGGAACAAACAACTATGGCGGGTTGCTGACTCTAGGCGCGGCTTCGACGATTTCGTCCGATAGCGGCACGCTCAATCTGACGAACATAGGAACAATCACGGGTGCAACCTATGGCCTGACTCTGCGAGGTTCCGGCAACGGCTCGGTGGCGAGCACCATCGGAACGACGTCCGGAACCCTAACCAAAAGCGGCACGGGCACCTGGACCCTGACGGGCGCCAATACCTTTACCGGCGCCACCACGGTGAACGGCGGAACACTCACGCTCGCGGCCGGCTCGACCGGCGCGCTCGGCTTCACGAGCGCCATCACGGTGAATTCCGGCGGCACCCTGCTTCTGGCCGGGAACAACCAAATCAACAATTTCGCCTCACTTACCCTGGGCGGCGGGACGTTCGCCCGAGGAAATTTCAATGAGGGCGGCCTAAACACGGTTGGCCTCGGCGCTCTCATCTTGAGCGCCGCCGGTTCCCATCTGGATTTTGGGACGGGCTTCGTGGGCACGCTCACTTTCGCGAGTTTTGCGCCGGGCGCATTCACCCTGACCATTGATAACTGGACTGGGTCCTTCGGCACAGTAGGCACCGCGTTCACCGACCGGCTGATCTTTAACTCCAACCAGAGCGCCAACCTCGGCAGCTTCAACTTCACCGGATTTGCACCAGGCGCTGTCGCCTTCGACCTGGGGAACGGATACTGGGAGATCGTGCCGGTGCCCGAGGCGGGGACTTACTTCAACGGAGCACTCGTTGTTGCCCTTATTTTGCTTCATCATCGCAGGCAGGTTCGGCGATCAATCCAGCGCCTCCATGTCTCCATGAAGCTGCGTTTTTCCACGGCGCACGGCACGGGAGTTGCATCATAAACGGTCCAATAAACCATCCTGGTCCGTCGTTAACCGGACGGGACGGATGACTGATTACGAATTATGAAACCTTTCATCGCCCTACTTTTCAGCTCCCTCCTTTGCTCCTGTGCGGACATGTACGTCACCAAGACAGACGTGGCCGGCTCTGCCGCCAGCACCGTCACCAGCGATCCGAAGGATTACGATTCCAAGAGCGGCATTCGCATGGTGACCAACTGCGGCGTTGGCGCGGGCATCCCCAAGGCGATCTATATCCGTCCATTTTGTATCGATACCGCCATCTTCAAGGGCGACCAGACCGCGTCGGAGGGTGAAATGCCGATCCGCAAAGCGCTCACCCCGATCCAATTTGCCGGCGACCTGAAGCAACAGCTCGAGAAGCTGGCGCCTGCGCGCATTCTGCAAGACGACGAAACGCCGCGCACCGGCTGGCTCGTCGAAGGCGAGTTTACTATGGTCGACGGCGGCGATCCGGTTGGCCGTTTCTTCCTCGGGACTTTCGGCGTGGGCCGCTCGTTCCTGGCCCTGCACGTCAAAGTCACGGACATCGATAAGGGCATCACCGTTTACGAATTTGATATGGCTGGCGGAAGCCGCGGCCAGGGCAGGCACGGCACCGTCCGCGCGAGCGGACTTGGCCGGGCCACTTCCTTCGATCTCGTGAACGCGGCGGAACGCATTTACCTCGTTCTCCACCCCAACGCTTTTCGCTACGGCGCGCGGTCGAGCATCGCGCTCCAATAAGCGCAAAGAATCGTTAGGCAGATCGCGGCCGGCGCATGTGCGACCGCTGGAAGCGCAACGAAGCGGCGCGCTTGATTGCCGGTTGCCAACCAGGCCGCGACGATTAAGGTGCAGCGGTTTTACACTCTCGTGACTATTCCGCGCCGTTTTTTCATCGCCCTTTTTTCACTCGCCCTCTGCCTGCCGGCCGCTCGCGGCCTCCACGCGGCGCGCGCCTACGCCATCGTCGATTCGCAGACCGGCTTTGTTCTGGATCAACAAGAGCCGAGGGAGAAACGCCAGGTGGGCAGTCTCACCAAAGTCGCCTCGGCCATGGTCGTGCTCGATTGGGCGGAGAAACAATCGGGCGACCTGAATCAACTGGCGGCGATTCCACCCGAGGCCTTCGTCGGCACGGGCGAGAACCTCATTGGTTTCCAGCCAGGCGACAGGGTCACGTTGCGCGATCTTCTCTACGCCTCCCTCGTTCAGTCTGACAACATCGCGGCTTACACGCTGGCGAGTCACGTCGGAGCCGCGCTCCAGTCGATCGTTCCTTCGGCGAAGGGGCCACCGGTCGAGGTTTTTGTCGGCCAGATGAATTCGCTCGCCAAAACACTCGGCATGGAACGCACCCGTTTCCTGAACCCGCACGGGATCGATGGCGGGCGCTCTCTCCCTTATGCAACTGCCTCCGACATGGCGCGGCTGACGCGTTACGCGGTGAACAAGGCGGCCTTTCGCTTCTACGTTTCGCAAAAGGAACGTCAGATTTCTTTCAGTCGCGGCGGCAAAAACGTCGGCTACATGTTGCGGAATACCAATGAATTGCTCGGCAAGAATGGGGTCGACGGGGTGAAGACGGGACGCACTGCGCGCGCGGGCGATTGCCTTATTCTCTCCGCGCATCGGGAAAACCAAATCATCAAGGAAGGCCCGAAGACGGCGGTGATCCCGCGTCATCTCATCATCGTCATCCTCGGCAGCACCGACCGTTTCGGTGAAGGCGCGGCACTCATCGCGCGCGGCTGGCAGCTTTACGATCAATGGGCCGCCGGCGGGCGAATGGTCGACCCGAAGAAGACTCTTTGATCTTTCGGCCGCGCCAATGACCAAGCCCCGGATCGGCGTTCTGACGAGCGGGGGCGATTGTCCCGGCTTGAACGCCGTCCTGCGCGGAGTCGTTCTCTCCGCGGAAAAATCGGGCTGGGAAGTTCTCGGGTTTCTCGATGGCTTCGAAGGCTTGCTTCCGCCTGGAAAATTCATGGAGCTCGACCGCCGCCGGATTGCCGGCATCATGCCCCGCGGCGGCACCATCATCGGCACCACGAACCGCGGCCATTTCGTCGCGAAAGTCGGAGCGGGCGATCGCACGGAGGTTGCAGAAAACGTCATCGCCGATGCGCGCGAGGTCCTGAAAGAGCATCGCGTCGAGGCCCTCATCATCGTTGGTGGCGATGGCTCAATGGTCACGGCGCTCCAGCTTCAAGAGGCCGGCATCAACTGCATCGGCGTTCCGAAAACCATCGACAACGATTTGGAAGCCACCGCGATGACGTTCGGTTTTGATTCCGCGGTCGCTACCGTCGTGGACGCGCTCGATCGCTTGCATACCACGGCCACCAGCCACAAACGCGTGATGGTGCTCGAAGTAATGGGACGCCATGCGGGGTGGATCGCCTTGCACGGCGGCATCGCCGGCGGCGCCCACATTATTCTCATCCCCGAGATTCCGTTCGATTATGACAAGATCGCCGCCGCCATTAACGCGCGGGCCGATCGAGGCAGCCTCTCGGCCATTGTCGTCGTCGCGGAAGGAGCATGCCCGCGCGATGGCCAGATCGTCATGCGTGCGAATCAGGAAGGCGAATATCGCCTTGGTGGAATCGGCGACATCGTCGCGCGCGAGATCGCCGCGCGCACCGGAAAGGAAACGCGTTGCACCGTGCTCGGCCATTTGCAGCGCGGCGGCGCGCCCACCACGCTCGACCGTATTCTCGGCACCCGCTTTGGCGTGAAGGCGGTAAAATTAATCAACGAAAAACAGTTCGGTTCGATGGTGAGCTACCAAAGTTACCAGGTCCGGCACGTGCCGATCGCTGACGCCGTCAACCGCCTGAGACTCGTCCCGCCTGATGGTGAGATGGTCCAAACCGCGCGCGACGTGGAGATTTCTTTCGGCGACTAATTTTTTCTTGCCCATGGAGGACGACCGGACCCTGGCCTGAGCCTGTCGAACGGCTGTCGTCCCAAATATCAGGCGCGGTTCATTTCGCCTTGTTGCGTGCCATCGATCGACGATAGGCTCGCGGTCGTGAAAGCCATTGGAGGCGGAATGTTGGGCGCGCTGCTGATCGCCGCCGCGTTTCTTGCCGGTGCGCATTGGAGCCAGTTGACCAGGAATCCACCGGCTCCATTTGTGCGCTACGAAATGCACGTCGCCGCCGATGGCACCGTGACCAGGCTGGATCGCGTGACCGGAACGCTGCACCTAATGACTGCGAGCGGCGCCGGCGACGTCCCCGAAAATTTCGTCGCCCCCACCGTGGCGCCAAAGCCGTAGGGCACACGTACGTCCCTCCGAAATTGGACGTCAGGCGTTCGAAATTCGACATTCGGCATTCGACATTTTCTCCTTGCCCGATAGTGTGCTGACAGAGTGAAAGAAACCTCCACAGCACCAGAAACCGACGCCCCGAATACCAAGGAAGATCCCACCGCGCCTCGCGCCTCTTCCGCTTCCTCTCCCTCTTCCTCTGCCCCTGCGGCATCGCAGTCGGATCGCGCCGATCTCCGCCCCGAAAGCATCAACGACGCCGTCATCCGCCTCGCCGGAAATTCGCAGGACGGCATTCAAAGCGCGGGCGCTTTCCTCGCACGTCTCGCCGGCCGCAGCGATCACGACGTCATGACTTACATGACAATTCCCGCCACCATCTCCGGCGGCCCGTCGATCTTCCAGGTTCGCATGGGCACCGGCGAAGTCCTCTCTGCAGGCGACGAAGCCGATTTCCTCGTCGCGTTCTATCAGCACTCTTACCAGGACCACATCGGATTTCTGAAAGAGGGCGGCGTGCTCCTTTACGACTCCGACAACGTCACGCCTGACCTCGACGACAAACGTTTCGTTTACGTCGGCGTCCCGATCACCGGACTCACCGTCGAAGCGCTCGGCGGAACCGCGAAGGACAAAGGCAAAAACATTTTCATCCTCGGTTTGATCGCGAAGATCTTTCATCTCGATGTCGAGAAACTCACAACGCTGATCAAGGAAAAATTTGCCGGCAAAGATGCTAGCATCGCCAACACCGCGGTCATGGCGTTCACAGCCGGCTACGCCTATCCCGTCGGCAATGTCCTGACCAAACAGTATAAGTTTGAAGCGCACGTGCCTAAAGAGGGCGACCGCGCGCAAATCACGATGGACGGCAACCAGGCGCTCGCCTACGGACTGATCGCCGCGGGAGTGCGTTATGGCGCCGGTTATCCCATCACGCCCTGGTCGTCCGTCATGGAAATCTTGCGGAGCGAGCTCCCGAAATACGGCGGCATCTTCGTGCAGGCCGAGGACGAACTCGGCGCTGTGTCACTGGCGCTCGGCTTCTCTTTCTCCGGATATCTCGCCGTTACCGGCAGCGCTGGTCCCGGCATCTCGCTCAAGACCGAGGCCATTGGTTGGGCGTCGATGTCGGAGATGCCGCTTATCATTATCAACGTGCAGCGCGGCGGTCCGAGCACCGGACTGCCCACTAACGTCGAGCAGAGCGATCTCTTCCAGGCGATTTTTGGCGGGCACGGCGACAGCCCGCGCGTCGTTTTGGCGGCCGCAACGGTGGAAGATTGTTTTTACACCGCGATCGAAGCCGCGCGCATCGCCCGCAAATACAGCACGCCCGTTTTTATTTTGAGCGACACCTCGCTCGCCACGCGCATCGAAGCCTTCGACGAACCGGAGCTGAAGGATTTGATGATCGATCCGAAACTCGATCTGTCGCCGCGCCCCGCCGGTTTCAAGCCATACGCGGTCGATCAGATTACGCAACACGCCACGCCCGGTGCACCGATGATCGACGGGAAATATCCGCTCGTCTCCGGCCTCGAGCATGACGAGATGGGCCATCCCACCGGCAGCCCGAAGTTGCACATGGCCATGACGGCGAAACGCCGCAACAAATTGCGCCAGCTCGCCGAGGAAATTCCCGTTCCCGAAGTCTATGGCGATCAGGAAGGTGGCACGCTGCTCATCGGCTGGGGTTCCACCTACGGGCCGATCCACGACGCGGTGAAGCTGGCGCGCGAAAATGGCGAGAAGGCCGGCGCGCTGCATCTACGGCACATCCACCCATTGCCGAACGGCCTCGAAAAAATCTTTGCCCGGTTCAAACGCATCGTTGTCGTCGAAATGAACGACCAGGGTATCTACGGTTTCGGCCAGCTGGCCACCATTCTCCGGGCGCGTTACTGCGAGGCGAAAATCGAAAGCGCGACCAAGACTGACGGTCTCACCTACCGCGTGAAAGAAATCCTCGAACGCGTTTTCGAAGGACGCTCGTTTGCCGCGCGGAATATTCCGCGCGAGGGCGTCGCCATCGTTCACACTGATTGCTCAGCCGAGAACGTGAAGACCTTGAAAGAAGTCGTCCCGCAGGGAGTGGGGTAACATGACCATTGTCATCCCGAGCGAAGCGCAGCGAAGTCGAGGGACCCCGTTGAATAACGTGCGATTCCCTTTCCTTGATTAGTTTTCCAAAAATGAGCAGCGAAACCAACCAAGCACCACCAAACGGAAACGAACCTGTGAAGGATCCGGACATTGCCGCCGCCACCGAGAGCGCTGCCGCGGAAGTGCCGGACGCCGTCGATCGTGCCGGTGACAATACGCCAACCAAGCCTGGAACTGAGGCCGCCAAAGCCTCATCCGGCCTCGCCGATCATTCCAAGCATCCGCCCGGCGAACGCGCCGAAGGCGCAGCCACCGCCCTTTCCGGCGACGAAACGAATCAGAAATGAGCGCGAGAATTTTTTCCTCTGGGGAGCGCACGCGCCCTCGCGTGTTGTCTTCGGCGCCCTCGCCGAAGACCTCTTCTAATTTCCCAAAATGAGCACTGAACAAAACCCAACACCACCAAACGGAAACGGCTCTGCCACAGCCGTCGCCACACCGCCGCCTGACGCCCCGCTGGAATTCATCCGCGAAAAAGTCACCAAAAAAGCCGTCACTGCCGACCACCCGACCTGGTGCCCCGGCTGCGGCGACTTCGCCGTGCTCGCCTCTTATTACAAAGTCATCGAGAAACGGCAGCTCGATCACGAGAAGATCGTCACCCTGGCCGGGATCGGTTGTTCCTCGCGCTTCCCGTATTTCGTTAACGGCTACGGCGCGCATTTCATTCACGGCCGCGCCGTTCCGCTCGCCTCCGGCATCAGCCTGGCCCGGCCCGACCTGCACGTCTTTCTCTTCGGCGGCGACGGCGACGGCTTCTCCATCGGCGGCAACCATCTCAATCACGGCGCGCGCAAGAACATCAACATGACTTATTTCATCATGGACAATTTTGTCTATGGGCTCACGAAAAAGCAGACCTCGCCGACGTCGCCGATTGGTTTCAAATCGAAGACCGACCCGACCGGCGCGATCGACATGCCCGTCAACCCGATGAAACAACTCATCTGCGCCGGGGCCACCTTCGTCGCGCGCACGCACGCCACCCAGGTCAACCACATGATCCAGATGATCGAGCGGGCCATGGACCACCAGGGCTTCTCCGTCATCGAATGCCTGAGTGAATGCGTCGAATTTTTTCCCGGCGCCTTCGATCCCGCGAACCCGCGCAAAGGCGGCGCCTTCGCCCTGATTGACGAGAAAAAGTGGGACAACACCCCGGAGGACGAACTCCGCCACGACGTCACCGACGAGCTCGCCGCGTATAAGCTGGCCCAACTCCCATTCCCGGGAGTGTTTGGAGTATTTTACGAATCTGATCGGCCAACAAAAAACGCCTTGGAAAAGAAGTGGATCGACCAGACGCGCGAGAAACTCGGCAACCCTTCAGATCTCGCGCTCTTACAAAAGACCTTCGACCGCATGAAATGACAACGCGTTCCGCGTAGTCATCCTGAGCGCGGTCGAAGGATTTCCTTGGAGGGACGTGCTCTGTCACGTCCGCGTTTTGGGAAGTCCGGGTAGCGCGCGTGTCTTGCGTTCGGGCTAGGATAATAGCCACTCGCAAGATATTCTGCCTGCGATGGCTTCCCGGGCGCAAAACGAAAGAACGTTTAAGCACTGGGAGGAATTGCCTGGCGGCGGGAGACGTTATTTTCGCGAATTCGCGGGCCGTGCTGGCGGACGCGCCCGCTATGTCAAGGAAGTCGACGCAGCCGAAATTACGATTCGTTTTGCTCAGGAAATCTACGATCAAGACGGCCGCCTTGTCGCAATCCACGAGAAATTTCCCGTCGATTTGAGTCACAAACAAATGTAGGATTCAAGATCGATGAAGATCACGCGTCAGATCGCGGCGGAAAGAATAGCGGATTATCTGCACGGCAAACTCAGCCAGGCGGAATTGGTCGATTGGTCCGAGCGCGCAATTATGGATTCAGACTTCGATGAAGCCGACACTGAAGTCCTGGCGGAGATCATCGGCCGCCTTGGCCTCGCCGATGTCGCCGAGTTCGGATTACGTTGGCAAGACTGTGAAGAATTTCTCCGCCGCCTGGGTTATCGCGCAACGGTGACTGTTTCGATGGCGTGAAGCCGTAGCCAACGCCGTTATCGATCAACTATCAACTCTCAGCCATCGACCGCTTTGGCAATACAACCCTGCAACCCGATCCTCGCGGTTACGAAAACCGAATTTGGTATTCGGCGGAAAAAGGTGACGAATGCTTTATTGCCCAAGTCGTTGAATGGCCCGGAATCATGACGCACGGGGAGACGCGTGAGGAGGCCGCCCGCCAAATTCAGCTCGCCCTCGAGGGGTGCGTTGCAAGTCGCAGCGGAAGCCGGTGTCAAGCCGCCCGCGCCTTTGCTTGATAAAGGTGGATCGGCCGCTCCGTCGGGCGATGATTCGATTCTGTCAGCCTTCGGCCGCGACAACAATATCGAGCGACGGAGCGCTCGATCCACCCGCTCACGGCACCACGGTAACCTTCGCCATGTCCTCGGGCGGCACCTCCGCCTTGTCGGTGATCAGCCTGCGCAGGAAAGGAATAAGCACGACGAGCGCGATACCCACCACCAGGGTGGCCGCGCCGAGCGTGCCGAAGAGCTTGATATACTCGGGGTTGGTCGTAACCGCTGTGGTGCCGCTCGGCTCAGGGATCATGCCCGAGAAATCGCCCGCGAAGAGTGATGCGAGGCCCGTCACGAGCATCCAGCTGCCCATCATCACCCCCTGATACTGCTTCGGCGCGAGCTTGCCGATCATCGCGTATCCGATCGGCATGATGAGCAGCTCACCCATGCTCTGGAGCACGTAGCTCAGGAACAGCCACACGAACGCACTCTTGCCGTCGCCGCCGGCCAGCTTGATCCCGAGTGGGAGAATGAGAAACGCGACCGCCATGAGGACGAGCGACGTGGCAAACTGCTTCGGTATGTCGATCCTCCACCCGAGCGCGCGCAGGCGGGGAAAGAACGACGCGAGCAACGGTCCACCGACGAAGATGACGACGGTGTTGATGTTCTGAATCCACTGCGGCTGTATTTCCAGGCTGCCGATCATCAGGTCGACGTTGTGGACCGCGAAGAGCGTCAGGCCGCTCGGCGCCATTTGGTAAAGCGACCAGAAGGCCAGCGAGCCGAGAGTCAGAATCAGATACGCCGTCATGTTCCGTTTTTCGCGGCGATCCGGGTGGCGCAGGGTGAGGTAGATGAGCATCAACGCTACGGCGCCGCAGATCCCCTTCAGAATCATCTCGGTGCTGCCGTGCTGCTGGAGCATGAACCACACGACCGGAATCAGGCCGATGACAATGGCGATGCCGGCGAACAGGCGCAGCCGGAATTGTCTCGCCTTCACTTCGAGCAACGGCGTGTTGCGGTCCGTCAGAGTCTTCCACGAGATCAGGGCGAGGACGATGGCGACAAAGTTGCCGACCGTCGCGAAGATGAAAAGGCTCGCGTAGCTCTCGGTCGCCTGGAAGTAACCGGCGACGCTGAACCCGACGAAAAATCCGACGTTCATGCCGGCGTAGTTCCAGAGGAAAGCGCCTTCGCGACGTGGGTCCTCCGGGGTGAAACGCTGGGTGAGCATCATGTTGATGCAGGTCACGTTCAGGCCGCTGCCGGTGAGGAAGAAAGCGAGGCCGAGGTAGAACAGCGCGAGGGTGCCGCCGGCAATGCACGCGCAACCGATGACCTGGAGCGCCATGCCCCCGACGAAAAGATTCCCGTTCGACATGAAACGCCCGCCCAGGTAACCGCCGAAGAGATGCAGGCCGTAGTTGAACGCGCCAAACACGCCCATTAAGGCAGTGGCCATTTTCACCGAGAGCTGGAGATGCTTCGTCGCGTAGAGGACGAGCGTCGAGTAAAGGACGGCAAAGCCGAGCGTCGAAAAAATCTGGATGAAGAACAAAACCGCCGTTCCTTCGGGAGCTGCGGCGAACCGGTCTTTGATCGATTTCATCCGTATCGATTTCGCCGCTTGCGTTGAGCGATGTCAAGCCTCCGGCTGGGGAGCGCACTGCCTGCCCGCCGTGCGCGGGCGCCTCCTTGGCTGCCGTAGCCTCGGCAAAGGCAGCGCGTGTCGTGTTCGTCGCCTCGCCGAACACTTCTTCTGTAGCGGCGGTCTGTGACCGTCGAATTCAAATCACTTCTTCGCCTCCGGGAACCTGTCCCGGCCGCAGGAATGTCTTCACCAACTCGCCCTCTCCACAGACAATCATTCCAGAAAAACGTTTGAACCATCGACCTTCCGGAACTTCCGGCTCGGTAACGAGCCAATCCGCGAATTGACCGAGTTGATCAGCAGAGATTTCTCGGTCAGTGATTCGATCGAGGAGATGATTTAACAATGCCGGCGGAAGATTTTGCCGGCGAACCTTAGGCATTTTGTCGCTGACCGTAGAAGCCGCGGATAATCTGCTCGCGAATTCTCGCTTGTTCTTGGGGATCAGTGCTTCTCACCATGTGCTCTGCCAAACCGGATAACTCGTCTCCGGTCAATTTTCGCTCGGCATCCAATTGGTAAGCGAACCGGATCACGCCCAGCTGTTCCTCGGGGTCGAGTCGCTTGATCTCCTCGATGATCTGAGTCGCGGTCACGCTTGTATTCTACGTCGCCGGCGCCAGGCGGGCAATCCCGCCATTTGTTCTTCCTTCATCCCTATGCACGGCCGTCCCCTCCGGAGCCGCGGAGAACCGGTCTTTGATCGATTTCATCCGTATCGATTTCGCCGGTTGCGTTGAGCGATGTCAAGCCTCCGACAGTTTCCACTCGTCTCTCGACGCCATGACGGGCGTGGCTCCGATGGAGCTTTACGCTCTCGCTCGCCGCCCCGTGTTAACCAACTGGCCCGACGCGTTCCTGCAATCGACGCGGGTGGCCGCGTCCATGAAAGATCGCCAGTATCCAAACTTCTTCGTCCCGGAGGATGTAGTAAATCCCGTAGAATTTGAACCGGTGTATCGGCGTCCGACGAACGTCGGCAAATCGGATTCGATGATGCAGGGCAGCCTCGCCTAGCGCACGAACGGCGCGATCTACTTCGTGCAAGAATTCCTCGCCCAAGCCTGGCCGGCGTTGCTCATACCAGATTGCGGCGTCGAGCGCGTCTTGCTCAGCGAGGGGAAGTTTTCTGACGACCAAACTCATGAAGTCGCTCGCGGACGCGCTCGATCGTGCCATCCCAAGGTTCCAGCAATTCGGGATGTGCCAGAGCCAGCTCGCGGCGGCGACCTACCTCGGCCATTTGCTCTTCGCTCAGTTCGTCCGGCTCATCGCCGAGCAATTCTTGCCGATTCTCCTCGAACCAGACCGCAAGCCGCTGTCGTTCTTCAGATGTCAGGCCAAGAATCGCGTTTTCCAGTTGTTCCAAGCTCACTGGAAGAGAGTTTAGCGTAAACACGTCGTCCTTCAACGATGTAACCATTTTTAACGGTTCAACGAATCACTTGGCGCAGCCAAGTTTCCCCTGCACGGCAAGCTCAGCCAAGCAGAACTGGTCGATTGGGCCGAGCTGATCAATCGAAGTGTCGATCCGTCGCCGGTCAACGCCTTATTGGTTTGTGGTAAAGTCCGAGGCGCGATTGATGAACCAGTGCAAGACGCCGATCACAATAATGTCCTGGCTCTTCCACGCGCCAACCAGGACCAACACTGCAATACCTGCATGCGCCAGCGCGGCCAGGAGTGCGACGGGCAGCGAAAGCTGAAACGTTCCGCTGGTATAATTCGGTATATGCGCCGCCATGAATAAGAAGGCGACAACGACGGATGACCAGCCAATACCGATCCATGCGCCCAAGCGGTAAAGCAGGAATCCGATGGCGAAACCTTCCATGAACGTTTGAAGCATCGCGACCACGCCGCCCTTCCCAAGAGTCGTCAGGAATTCCGGGAAAGCTCCTGCCCGTCCGCGCACTAGCAGGAAAATGAAAGAGGCGATAAGGGCGACCCCAAGACCAAGCAGAATCTTAACCGGCAGCTTATCAAACCTGAGGAAACAAGTCTTGAGACCCTGCCTTCGCCACAGGAGCAGCGCAAAGATGGGGCTGTAGGCGAGCAGAAGCTGCCCAAAGTAAGCCAAACGTCCAAACGAAGGATGCCGTTTCCAGGTCCCGAATAGATTATCTGTTGCCACCGAGATGCCCACGAGAAGGACAACCGCCGCCAGCGCCCAGAGGACTTCTCTCCCCGGACGCTCAA